>ERZ779829.6-NODE-6-length-116428-cov-4.887457_pt1 | contig 116428 bp, 134 predicted proteins | sample MGYA00511562_ERZ779829 | MGnify/ENA primary metagenome ERZ779829 (study PRJEB29588, sample SAMEA2151677) | human gut metagenome | biome: human gut; feature: human-associated habitat; material: faeces | place: Denmark | collected 2008/2010 ... | reverse complement strand
CTAACTGAGTATCTTTTTCAAGTAAATCATAGAATTTCATAATGTCAGTTGGTTTGATCTTGTTAATGTAAAAACGTCCGAAGTAGGGCAGAAGTCTTGTTTCTAACATTCTACAATATCGTTTATATGTTGATTGAGCTAGTTCTTTTGAACCATAATCTCTTTTCCATATTTCAACGAATTCAGAAAATCTTAAGGCTTTACCATCTATAACTAAACCATTTTGTACCTCAGTAACAAATTTTGCAAGTTCTACTTCAGCTTCTTTCTTTGTTCCGTGTACAGTCTTTCTATGTATTAATGGTTTTCCATGTAAGTCATATCCTTCAGATACTATTAGCCTGTAACTATTTTTGCCTCTTTTTTCTATACTTCCAGCCATTACTCTTTTCACCTCCTTTCGAGCATACCTATGGGAGGGAGGAGTATTTAATTCAATTGTTAACAAATAGATTATACAATAATAGTTAACAAATTGCAATAGTTTTCAAAAAGAAACTTAAATTTTTTTATAGTTATACAAAATGAGTAATACCAAAGTAATCAACATCTGGGAATTACTGGATTTTTTATAAAAAATGTGATATGATTTGACAAAATACGAGGAGGAGTACTTATGGCATATCAAAGAGGAGGAAGAACTGATAAAGCAGGAAATAAATATGAAACAAACTACTTTATATTACAACTTTTAAGAGTTATAGATGAAGAAATATATAGTGTAATAATAGAGGCAACTGGAGATGATGAAAATGGCATTGACATTTGGATTACAAATAAAGATGGAACAAGAGAAGGACAACAATGTAAAGGTAGAAATTTTAACAAGGACAAATGGACATTATCATCAATAAACAAATATAACATATTAAAAACATGGAAATTTCAACTTGAAAGAGATACTAAGAATTCTGTTAGTATAGTTTCTCCTATTTCTTTTGTACTATTAGAAGATCTTATAAGTATGGCTAAAAATTCCTCAGGAGATGCAAAAGATTTTTATAACAATCAAATTTTAAAAACAAATGAAGAAACAAAAAAGTTTTATTTTGATTATTGTAAAGGCATGGAGCTAGATATTACTAAAGAAATAGATCAGATAAAATCATTAGATTATTTAAAAAGGACATATTATCGTCAAGTTCCAGATGCAGAATTAAAAAATATTATAATGACAAAAATTAAATATTTATTTTGTGGTGATGCAGATAGTGTATACAATATGTTACTAGATTTTATAGTTAATAATGACATTTGGGGGAGAACTATAGACTTAGTAGAAATAAAACAATACATTAATGAAAAAAATATAAAATTAAGCAATTTAGCTTTTGATGATAAAATTGCACCTACAATCGATAAATTAAATAGAGAATATGATTCATTTTTTATTCCAATTAACAATGAAATAGTTGAAAGAGAAGAATACATACAATGTAAAAAAATAATTGATGAAGGTGGATCGATAATTATTAATGGTAAAGCTGGATATGGAAAAAGTGGTGTTGTGCAACTTATAGTGGAAGAATGTAAAAGTAATAATATACCATATATAGCTATAAAATTAGACAAAAGAGTTCCGGAAATAAATACAAAAGAATGGGGAAAACATTTAGGCTTACCTACTTCAATAAGCTATTGTCTAGATAGTATTTCTAAAAATAGAAATGCAGTTATAATATTAGATCAGCTAGATGCATTAAGATGGACTCAAGCTAATTCTATAGATGCCTTATTTGTTTGCAGAGAACTTATTGAAGAGATTGAAAATATAAACATTAAGAGAAAAAATAATATATCGATTATTCTTGTGTGTAGATCATATGATTTAAATTATGATAATAATATTAGGTCATTATTTAAAGATAAGGAAAAAACATGGAATAAAATTCAAGTTGACAAATTTTCAAAAGAATTGGTAAAGCAAGTAGTTGGTAAGCAATATGAGTATAACAGTAAAAAATTAAATGAATTATTAGAAATACCAAGCAACTTGTTTATATGGACACACTTAGATAAAAGTAAAAGTTATGATAATTGTTACACTACTAATAAATTAATAGAAGAATGGTGGGAACAGTTATTAAGAAAATCTAGTGATGTTAAAATTGATAATATTTTAATAAAACAATGTATAAATGAAATTGTCAAAAAAATGTATAATATGTCAAGAATAAGCATAATCAAGAAAATATTAAATGTAGATGAGAATGCATTAAAATATCTTTCATCTAATGGTTTTTTATTTGTTGAAGATCAAACAGTGTCTTTTACACACCAGAGAATATTAGATTATTTTCTAGAAGTAGAAATGATTAATATGTATCAGGAAAATAAGACAATAGAAGAAATTGTTGGGAACATAGAACAACAAACACCATCAAGAAGATATCAAATTCAAATGTTCCTTGAAGACTTACTTGATATAGGTACTGAAGACTTTATAAATGTGGGGAAAAGACTTTTAGGTTCAGAAAGCATTAGATTTTATATAAAACATGTATTTTTTGAAGTACTTGGGCAAATTGAAATTATTGATAGTGAAATTGAAAAATTTATATTGGAATTTTACAATGATGAAAAATATGGGAAATATATTATTAATAATGTTATTCAGTCAAACTTTCAATATATAAAAGTACTTTTAAAGAATGGAATTTTAGATAATTGGATTGAGGATGAGTCTAAGACAGATTTTTGTATTAATTTACTAAAAAGTGTATCTGATAAATATGATACTGAGGTATCGAATTTTATAGGGAGACATTTATTCAAAAAAGAAGAATACGATAAGAAAATATACAGGTGTTTTAGCTTTGATGTGAACTCTGAAATAGATGAAATATTTGAATTGAGGATGAAAATATATGAAAAATATCCAGAATTAAGTGAAGATTACATTGATTTTAAATCATTATTCAAAAGCAATGAAATGAGAGCAATAAAACTTATAAAATTTTGGTTAGACTATAATATAAATAATAAAAATAAAAGATTATATAAATATGAAGAAGAGTTGGTAAGTGAAGAATCTGAAATTATAATTGAAAAAGATGAAGAAATTATAAATATGTTGTTACCTAGTATCCCACAAGATACAGATGTATATTGGGGAGAATGGAGTGGAAGACATAAATTTAGTTTAGGTATTGAAAGAACGGCTGTAAATATTATTAAAAAAGCAAATAATAATTTGATAAAAAGATTACCAGAAAAGTTTTGGAATATATATGAAAAATATATGGGAAAAGGTTATCCTATATTCAATGAATTTATATTAGAAGGATTTGAAAAACTGGATAATAATTATAGTGACAAAATTATAGATTATTTATGTGAGGATTTTGAAAAAAACATTTTTGATATCAGTAGTGGTAATGGTGATGAATTACTAATTACAAAGAGAGTATTAAAAAAACATTTAAAATTCTGTGATAAAAAATACTTCGAAAAGATAGAAAATAAAATATATTACTTTTATGAAAAAGACTCTGTTAAAATGTATAAAAGAGTAAGAGAATATAAAATGAATTATATTTGTAGCAAAATGCCATGGGACTGGTGGGGAAATTTACAAGTAGAGTTAATTCCTTTTTTACCTGAAGAAAGATTAAACATAAAAACGAAGGATTTGTATAATATATTACAAAGAAGATTTAAGAATGGTAGTAATTACTATAAATATTCAGATGGGCATAGCGGATCTGTTTGGTCGCCAATAGCAAAAAAGAAATTAAGCGATAAGCAATGGATAAAACTACTATCAAATGAAAAATTAAGAGAAAAAGAAAATCATAATTGGAAAGAAGTTGAAGGTGGATTCATAGAAAGTAATCTAAGAGAATTTGCTACTAGCTTTAGTCATACAGTTTCAAATGAACCAAAGAGAATGATAAAATTAGTATTAAGTAATAGTACAATAATACTAAATGAATTTATAGATGCTCTTTATAGTGGACTTCAAACGAGTGAAAAATTAGATGATATCCCAATTATGCTATTTGAAGAATTATTTGAAAAATTTCCTTGTGATAATTTAACTTATAGAGCACAGAGTATTTGTTGGATTCTTGAAAAAAAGAAAGATACTAACTGGTCAAATAAAACTTTGGAAATACTAAAATTTATAGCAACTAATCATAAAGACCCAATATTAGGGCAACCAAATGTTACTGATGACAAAGATAAAGAAATCAAAAGTATTGAAATGCTTCAAAGTAATGCCCTTAATTGTGTAAGGGGTTCAAGTGCAAGAACAATTTCACATTTATTATATAATAGAAAAGAATTGTTTAAACAATTCCAAGAAACAATTAAAAAGCTATCACAAGATGAAAATCCAGTGGTTAGATTTGCAAGTTTATATTGTTTATATACTTCTTTCTATATTGACAAAGAATGGGCTTCACCAATTATTCTTGAATTATATAAACAAGATGATAGATTTTTGAGTTTCTGGGAGTCTAGAAGATTATTATTTGCAATGTACAAGGAAGAAAAAAATAGAGGTGAAGTATTAGAAATAATTAAAAACTTATATTATTCAGATAACAAAGAATTAAAAAAGATAGGAGCACTCTGTGTTGCAGAAATGTATATTGTTAATAATGAGTATGTTGATATAATGAAAAATATACAAAGCATGGATGAAATTCAACAACAAGAAATAATAAGAATGATAGAAAATTATTTTAATACAACGGAATATAATGAAAAATGTAAAGAAGTAATATTAAATTTTAATAATAATAATTGTAATTTAGAAAATTTCATTAGTAGAATTTTTTATGATAAAGATATTGATTTAAAAAGAGACAAAGAATTTTTAATTGAAATTACAAAAAGCAATTCTGGAAGAAAATCTATACATGCTTTAATAAATTATATAGAAGAGAATGCATTATCAATAATAGATTTTTCACAAATAATTTTAGGAGTATTAAAATCATTTGTAGATGAGGAATATAATCAAGAAAATATATATTTTTATGGAGACGAATTATCCAAACTTGTTGTAGCATTATATGATGAGACAGAAGGGAAAAATGAACTTGAAATGAAAAAATTAGCAAGTGAATGTTTAGATATTTGGGATAAAATGTTTGAAAGGCAAATAGGAACCATAAAGTTATTAAGTAAGGAGATACTTGATCGATAAAGGAAAAGCAAAAACTTTTCCTTTATTTGTTTTCTTCTAGCCATTTATCAAATTCTTCATAAGTTTTCTTTTCACTTCTAATGGCGTCCATAAATTCTTTAGCTTCCTTTTTCCATTTCTCATAATCTTTTTTATAAACTTCTATATCAGGATTACGTTTTACTAGCATTGATTTTTTTGCATATATCTTACGATATTTGCCATAAATAATTTCGTTTTCCTGTTTAATTCTCTGAGCAATTTGATTCCCAATATCCCTGCAAGTTTGGTTGCCTTTGAACAAATTATTACAATAATTAATGCGAGGATTATCTGTTATAAAGTATTTACCACAGTTCTTACATTTTTTTATTATATATTTATCTTCTTCTACAAATTTAAATAATGTAATATAAAGAATGGAATAAACACTAGAACTTGTTGCATTAGTTTCAGCATATACATCAGCAAAATGTTGCCCAGTTGTGAAAAACTCTAACAATTTTTCTTCGCTATTTTCAAGATATTCAGGAAAGATTTTATAATTAAATGCATTATCTATTTGAAAATCTGTAACATATTGTTTTAATGTTTTAAAATGTGAAGTGTAATAAATATAAAAACGTATCTTATTAGTCATTGCTCTTGAATTTTCAAGAGGATGTTTGTTGAAAATGTAATTAACAAATTCAGAGTAAATCTTTTGAACTTTTATGGCATCTTTTTTTATTAATTTGAAATATTTTTTTCCTAAATTTTCAATTTCACTATAACTATAAACTTTATCAATCTTTAAATTTTCTATATCACTTTTTTCAAAATATTTTATATAAGAAGTAAAAAATTTAGTAAACCAAACAAAATATTCATCAAAGTTAGAAAAATTTGTATTTAAAAAATCAATTAAATTTGTTCCTCCGTGAACAATTGAAAAATGATTTTTTATAAAGAAATGACAATTTGAGAGTTCACCTAGTTCATAGTAATGTAGCTTTTTAGGGATCTCTAAATAATCTATCTTTCTTTTTAGTTCATTTGTAAAAGGTTTAGTTTTTACACGTTGAGTAAATAATGCTTCATACTCTTTATATTCATCTTCAGTTAAACAATCCTTGATAATATCTAAAACCGAAACACCTTTAGGTAATTTACGATCTGGATCACCATACAATAGTGTGATATGTTGGATTTCTTCTTCACTAGTAATAGTGAGATGTATATTACTATTTATTTTATCTTCTTTCATAACTCCTCCGTTAACAGTTATTTAAAAACATTAAAGTTAACCTGCTATCAAAATAACCTAAAAAGTATTTACAAAGTTAACTACAAACAATATAATACATTTGTTAACAAAAGTCAATATTAAATTACAAAAAAACAGGAGGTGATATTATGGAACTACAAAAGATTCAAAGAACAACACTAACGATGAAAGAAGCAAGTGAGTATTTAGGAATTTCGTATTGGTTAATTAATCAACTAGTAAGAAGAAAACAAATACCATGTTCTAAAGTTGGTGGAAAATATTTATTTAGAGTACAAGCTTTAGATGAATATTTATCAAAAATGGAACAAGAATCAATAGATTAGATTCAATAGAAAGTGAGGAAAGGAGGATATGGCTAATTTACAATGGTTAAAATTATCTACGGATTTTTTTGATAATAACAAAATAAAATTGCTAGAAAGCGAAAAGGATGGGGATACAATAATTAGAGTGTGGATACAACTTTTAATAACAGCAATGAAAAGCAATTATCAAGGTAGATTATCTATAACAGAAGATAAGCCAATGACGGCTGATGATATTTCAAAGATTATGGGAAAGTCTGAGAAAAAAATTACAAAATATTTGGAAAAATTTGAAGAATTACAAATGATTATTATAGAAGAAAATTTTTATAAAATCAAAAATTGGTCTAAGTACCAAAGTGCTGATAAACTTGAAGAAATCAGACTACAAAATTGTTTAAGACAACAAAAATATCGTGAAAAAAAGAAAAGTGAAACAGAAAAAAGTAACGTTACAATAACGCAACATAACATTAAAGAAGAGAAAAAGATTAGAAATAAAATAGAAAAAGAAGGAGATGAGAATAGAAGTGGATTTAAAGAATTCAAATTATAAAGTTATCACCAATGAAGGTGCAAAATGTGGATTTTGTAATAAAAATTTAAAGCCAATTGGATTGGATTATTTGTATGTAAATTATGATAAAAACATGATCGAATATGAAAGATGTAATTGTGAAAAAGCAATTCAATTTTGGAAAGAATTTGATTTAGAACAAGAAGAAAAACAAAGACAGGAGAAGTATAGAAAAATTATAAATAATATTTATAAAGATAACTATATGAAAAAGAGATTACAAAAATATAATTTTGAAAATTTTAGTGATACATACGAAGAGAAAAATGTTATAAATCAATTAATAAAATTTGCAGATTTATGCATTAAATCCGAAATGAAAAATGGATTAATAATTTTTGGAAATATAGGTTATGAAAAAACATATTTAGCAGCTTGTATTTCTAATAAAATGATTGAACAAAACAAAATTGTATTAATGGAAAAAAGTAGTTCTATAATTGATAAAATTAAAGAATCATTTAATAAAAATGAACTCTCTGAAAATGAAATTACTGAACTATATTCTAATATAGATATGTTAATTATTGATGATTTTGGTAGTGAAAATTTAAGCAAATGGGCTTTAGAAAAATTAAATAAAATTATTAGTAATAGATATGATAATGAATTACCAATTGTTATTACAACAAGATATAATAAAGAGCAATTAATTGAACAATTATCTACTGAAAATTTTACAGAAGTTGCAGAAGAAATTGTTGAAGTTCTGAATGAAATGTGTTATGGAATTTCAATTGCAGAAGAGATAAAAGCAAAAGAAAAAGTTAGCATAAGCGACCAAACTATTTGCTAACTCAATCTTAAAATCTAATAAAATTATAATATAAATTATAACAATTGTAAATAGGAAAAGTTTGAATTTTTTGTTCAGACTTTTCCTAAAATTTAAACAAAAATTATGAAAAAATGAATAAAAAAATTTCCCTCGGAGAGCCAAAAAGGGTATTAGGGCGTTTTGCCCTAAACAGCAAAAATGGTGTCAAAACACCACGCTGGCGAATATTAGGTACTAAAAAATACTACCTATATTCGAGCAAAATAAATTTTGCTAACTATCAATGCTACGTAGACTAGCATTAATAAAATTAAAAAAGTAGGAGTGATGAAAATGGATTCAGAGCAAGTTTTAGATAGTATTTTCTTATCATATAATAAAATCTTAAAGAGATTTCAATTACTAGGTGTTACTACTAAATATGGAAAAGAAATAACACATAAAGATTTAAGAAAAGCTATAGAAGTTATGCTAAAAAAACATCCAACTTGCAGATGGAGGAGTGAGAAAGTAAAAAGTAGGAAATATTTTATTTTAGCAGAAGGATATGCATGGTTAAATCAAGTGTATTTTCAAAATGAAAAATCACTAACAGATGCTGATGTGGATTTTTTTGAAGATAGAATTGGACAGTATGAAGAATTGTTAAAAGTAGAGCATCATGAAAATTGGTGGAATGAAGACATGGATATAAAACAGTTATGCAATTACTTCAATAGGAAAGAAAATACCGTTAGAAAAGCTATAAAAAAATGTGTGATAATGGATTTGAGCAATATAAATTTTTAGTTAATGGCAAAGTTGTTATTTCTAGTAAAGGAGTTGAGTGGATTTGCAAAATGTTTTTAAACAAAAATATTTGGAATTGTTAGAAAAGTATAAGATGGAGTTAACTGAAAAATATATTAAAGCTGGTTATCCTTATGATCATTTTTTTGGAAGAAATTAAAAACAAAAAATAAGACAAAAAAATTTGCAAAAAACTATTGCAAATAAAACAAATGTTTGATATGATATAAAAAATAAATTTTATTAGTAAATTTATTGTGAAAAATGTTGAAATATGATAGAATTTGCTAGAAGGAAGGAAAAACAATATGTTTAATATGTATAATAGACGATATACAGGAAGTAAATACAAGTTAATGGAATGGATAAGAGAGCTTATAATAGATAATTGTGAGGGAAAATCATTTTTTGATGTATTTGCAGGAACCGGAGTAGTAACAGAATATATGCTTAATGAGTATGATAAATATATAATTAATGATTTTTTATATTCTAATGAGGTCATATATAAAGGATTTTTACTGCAAGAAAATTATGATATGGACAAACTTATAAATATAGTAGAATCATATAACAAAGCTAATAGAACAAAATTAAAAGAAAATTATGTTTCGACTAACTTTGGAGATAAATATTTTAATAGAGAAGATGCTAAATTAATAGGAAAAATAAGGGAAGATTTAGAGATTAATATTTCTAAAAATGAAATAAATAGCAAAGAATATTTTATATTACTTTCTTCACTATTATTCTCAGTAGATAAAATAGCAAATACTTGTGGACACTATGATGCATATAGAAAAATAGATAATATAGAGAGTAAATTCAAATATGAACTAATCTTACCTAAAAAATTGAAGAAAAAACAGAAAGTTGAAATTTATAGAGAAGATTCAAATATATTAGCAAAAAAAATAAAAGCAGATATTGCATTTATAGATCCTCCATATAATTCAAGGCAATATAGTAGATTTTATCATGTATTAGAGAATATAACTAAATGGGAGAAACCAGAATTATATGGAACTGCATTAAAACCAAAAGAAGAAAATATGTCGGAATATTGTAAGACATCTGCGCCAAAAGCTTTTAAAGACTTAATAGATAATTTAAATGTTAAATATATAGTAGTTACATATAACAATACGTATAATTCGAAAAGCTCATCTTCTAAAAATAAAATAACACTAGAAGAAATAAAAGCAATATTAGATAAAAAGGGTGAGACGAAAGTGTTTGACAAGCCATATAAATTTTTTAATGCAGGAAAAACAGAATTAAAGAATCATAAAGAATATGTATTTATTACAAAGGTGGAAAAATAATGAATAAAAAAGATACAATAAGATCTCCTTTCTTTTATGTAGGGGATAAATATAAATTAATGCCACAATTAGAAAGGTTATTTCCAGATGATATAAATAACTATATAGAACCATTTGTAGGACGGGGGTAGTTCATTTCTTAATTCTTCAGGAAAAAAATATATATTGAATGATGTCGATAATAATGTAATCTCTCTACATAAGGAATTGGGGAAATATGCAAATAGCTCTGAAGAACTATTAGAAAAATTATATAGTATAATTGATTATTATGGGTTTAGTTGTTCGTATAGAGGGATAAACGTACCAGAAGAAATGAAAAAAAAATATGTGAAAACATATTATTCTAAATATAATAAAGATGCTTATCTAAAAATGAGACAAGACTATAATAAGAACAAAGATAATGTTCTATTGCTATATTTACTATTAATATATGGATTTAATCATATGATTAGATTTAATTCAAAAGGAGATTTTAATTTACCTGTTGGAAATGTGGATTTTAATAAAAATGTTTATATAGCACTAATTAATTATTTGAACTTTAGAAAAAATAATGAAGTGATTTTTGAAAATACAGATTATCAAAAATTTTTAAATAAAATAGAATTTAAAAAAAAAGATTATGTGTTTTTAGATCCACCATATCTCATATCTATGAGTGAATACAATAAATTATGGAATGACAAAAAAGAAGTTGAACTATGTAATTTTTTAGATGACTTAGATGAAAAGGGAGTTAAATTTGGAATAACAAATTTAATATATCACAAAGGAAAAGAAAACGAAACATTTAATAATTGGTCTAAGAAATATAATGTATATGATATTGATAGTAACTATATCAGTTTTAATGATAATACTATAAAGAGTAATTCTAAAGAGATATTTGTTACTAACTATAAAAAATAATAATTAATATGGGGGAAAGTGTAATATGCCAAGTAGAAGAAAGCCTATATCATTTGATACAACTATAAGAAATCCTGAACGTATACCACAATTTATTTCAATATTATCAAAATTTGAGAATCAAATTATTGATGATGAAGTTGCTTTAAAATTGGAAGGTGAAATAATTCGATATAAAATATTTGAACCGACTAAGGAAACATTGGGAACGTATGTAAAAGAGTATCATGATAAATTTGATTTTATAGCGGATGATCAATCAAAGAGTGCATCTAATAGAGTATTACTATATTATAATGAATGGGTGGATTCAAATCCAGGAGAAATGGATATTGAAAAAATAGTATATTTGTTAAAAAATACAATCACAGCTCATAAAGATAAAGGATGGAATGGTGGTTGGGAGTCAAGAATACATACACAGTTTAATTTTTTAAATGAATTAGGGTTAGTAAGAGTAATAAAGGGAGAAAAAATAAAAATATCTGATAATGGAAAGCTTATGATAAAAACATATGAGAATGGTTATCCAATTGAAGATAAATTTGATGAAACATACGAACAAAGTGCCTTTTTAAATGCTTTTTGTAAATATCAAATAAATAATCCTTATAGAAAAAATACAATTAGTGTAAATTTCTTTCCACTAGTGCTTAATGTTATTAAATATTTAGATGAAAAGTATAATTATAAAGGAATAACAAGGCAGGAGATTACATTTATCATTTCGTGGGGAAATAATGACTACAAAACACTAGCTGAACTTATTTATCAATTTCGTCAAGAATTTAAATTTGAAGCTTCGAATGAAGTAGTATATGAACATGCGATGAATTTAATGGATGATTCGACACCTAATGATATTTTAATTCCAGCAACTAAAGCTTTTATTGAAAGAAAAAAGAATGACTATAAATTTGATAAGTTAATAGTAGAAACCCCAGATGAAGTAATTAGAAAATTAAGATTAACAATGTTAATTTCATTAAGAGGTGCTGGTACTTTCATTGATATTAATAGTAATGAAAAAAATAAAATAGACCATATACTAAATAATTATTCAATGAATATAAACTTCTCAAATGAAGAGGATTATTTTGATTATATGGGAGCTATAGATGAGGACTTAAATTTCAAGCAAGAAGCTGAAGAAAGTGAAGAAGAAAAAAGTATTAAGGAAAAGGCAATTGAAGATTGGGCAAAAGAAAAGAATTGGGACTTCTATAGGGATGAAATAAAAAATGTTTTTAAAAATGGAAAAAATGGTACACAAAATGAAGTCCTAAAATATATTAAGTCAACCGTAAGATTAGAGTTCCTAATTGCTGTTATAATAAAAAAGGCTTTACCAAATTTAAAAGTTATAGCAAATTATAAAGCAGATGATCAGGGAATTCCATTTAAAACAGCACCTGGTGGAAATTCTAAAAATATAGGAGCGGATATAGATGTATATGAAGATAATATTCATGCATTACTAGAACCAACGATAGCAACTTCAAAATCGTTTCAATGTGAACATGAAATTACATCTATTAGAAATCATTTGATTTGTTCTGCAAATAGTGATATCAACGATGAAAAAGATTATAAAGAATGGTTTGCTTTATTTATAGCTCCATTTATACATAGAGAAGTTGGAAATCAAGTAGCTGTTGAAAAAGGAGTTTCTGGTGTGGATATATATCCATGGTCTTGTGATGATTTTGTTGAATTTTCTCAAAATGTAAAATCTATAAAGGATTATAAGCAAATTAGAGATTATGTTAAAATACAAACAATGCCTAAAGTCGATTAAAATATAAAAAGTCAATGAGATTAGGAGAATAAATAAGAAAAAAATACAGAAAAAATATTTTCAGTATGGAAGGAGAAAATAAATGAAAGCAGTTGATTCAAATGTTTTAAAATTTATAGGCGGGTTGGATAAAGTTTTTGCAATACCACCATTTCAAAGAAATTATGAATGGTCTATAGAACAATGTGATGAATTATTTTATGATATTATCAAATCATATAAGACTGGTAAAAATCATTACATTGGCAATATTGTTTATTATATAGGAGAGAATAGTGGAGCGTCTTTTAGTGAATATATTTTAATAGATGGTCAACAAAGAATTACTACGATTTTACTATTATTATGTGCAATAAGAGATCATGTTAAAAATGATGACGAATTGAGAATTAATTCTAGATATTTAAAAAATGATACAAAAGATGAACGATATAGAATTAAATTGAAACAAACTACATTTGATGCAAAAATATTTGCTAAAATTATTGATGGGAAAATAAACGAAATAAATGAAAATGAAAAAAATAATCATGTATTTAAAAATTACAATAGGTTTATAGAATTGTTAGAAAAATGTATTAAGGAAGATGAAACATTAAAACCAGACAACATTTATGGAGCAATACAAAAACTTGATGTTGTTGATGTCAACTTAGACATTAAGGATGATTTGGAATCAGTACAAACAGTTTTTGAAAAAATTAATTCAACCGGTAAAAAGCTTGAACCTTCAGATTTAATCAGAAATTTTTTACTGTTATCTAATAACATGGAGGAACAACAAGAGTTATATGATAATTATTGGGTTAAATTAGAGAAAACGTTAGGTAGTAATAATGTTACAAGATTTTCAAGAGACTATTTGATTACTAAAATATTTGATGATGTGCAGTCTGATAAAGTGTATTTGATTTTTAAAAATCATTTTATTAACAGTGGAATAAAGCATATAGAAATTTTGAAAGATATGCAAAGATATGCAGAATATTATTCTTGGATGTTAAATGCAACATGCTCTGATAATGATAATAAGGATGAGATTAATGGATATATAAAATTTTTTAATTTGCTTAAAACGGACGATTTATATCCTTTATATATGATATTATTTGAGAGATTATATAATAATGATAGAAAAGAATTAAAGAAAATATTAAATTTACTATGCGACTTTATGTTAAGATATAGGATAGTATCTCCATCTGGTGGAGGTGGTGCATTGAGAACAGCAATTCATACTTTATTGGATAAAATAAGTAATAACAACATTAATATTACTTACGATGATATTTTATTTGAATTATCAAATAGCAGTACACCTGCAAATAGATTTCCGGATGATGATGATTTTAAACAAACATTAAAAAATGCAGTAAATATTACATATGCAAGAGCTCTATTGTATAAAATGGAACAAGTAGAAACAAAAAATATACCTGTTCCAATAGATAAAGTAACGATTGAGCATTTAATGCCACAAACATTGTCTAATTGGTGGAAAGATTATTTAGTAGGAAAAGATGATAACGGAAAAATAGATGAAGAAAAAGTTAATCAAATTTATAACAAATATATTAATTGTATTGGAAATCTTGCGCCTATTTCTGGACCATATAATTCTCAAAATTCAAATAATCAATGGAAATCTAAATTAAACTTATTAAAAGAAATCCAATTTTCAATTACATCTGAAATAAGCAACAATATTAATTATCAAGAATGGAAACAAGAAAATATAGAAATTAGAAACGAAGATATTTCAGAAAGAGCATGTAAAGATATTACGGGACCATTACCAAGAACTAGAGAATATGAATCTAGGGTTGCTACAACTGATTTTGAACCAGGACTATATGATTTAGGTGATTTAACTACCCCAATGAGTGGACAAACACCTACTACTATAATATATAAGGATAATAATTATGAAATATCAGGTTGGTTCGAATTAGTTGCAAAAGTTTGTGAAATTCTATATTCAATTGATTCTGATAAATTAAAAGAAATAGTAGTACAAAATAAAATTCATAAATCAACGTCAAAGCATAATATTGGTATAAAGGATCCAATTTTATCTTATAAAAAAGAATTTTTAATATCATCATTACAAATAAAAGACACGGGTATATATGTTGAAACATCATTAAGCTCAAATAGAGCAAGATATTATACTAAACAAATATTAGATTTGTTTGAATTAACAGATGAATTTCAATTGTATGTTTACTAATTTTTGATATAGATGCCGGTTTAATTTTCATTAATGTTAAAATTTTATCAATCAAAAAAAGCAAAATAATATGTAGTTTTATAACCTTACAGAATTATTTTGCTTTTTTGATAATAAATTACAAGTTTCGACAAATTTTGAATATAACATGGTTTAAAATGTAAATTATAAGAGGGGAAGAGAATGAAGGCAATTAATTTAAAATCACTAATAAACATATTTTTAGCAAATGGCGAAACATTACCAAAAGAATATATAAATTTTATTGGTGAAGATTATGGATTAGAAGTAAAAAAGTATGAGTTAAATGTATTAAAAAGCTTAATTGAATATATTGAAGAAAATAATATGATATCATTGAATGAGTATAATTATTTTTATTTAGGATATAAAATACCTCAAATTGGAAAGGAATTTGATTTACTAAGATTTGATGATGAAAATATTTTAAATATAGAATATAAAAGAGAAGTCACAGATATACAAATATTAAAAGAACAATTGATTAAAAACAAATATTATTTGAAATTTTTAATGAAAAGTATGACATTAATTGGTTACATACAAAAAAACAATGAATTATATATATTAAGAGAAAACAATGAGTTAGAGGTATTATCAATTAATGAGTTTATAAAAATATTGAATAACAATGAAAAGTGTATAGAATTAGATTTAAATAATATATTTAAAGCATCCAATTATTTGATATCTCCATTTAATAAAACAGAACAATTTATGAAAGATCAGTATTTTCTTACTAGTCATCAAGAAGAAATAATGAATGAAATAATGAGTAATATAAAAAATGGAAATAAATTTTTCTTAATACAAGGTGATGCGGGAACAGGAAAGACGTTACTGACTTATCATTTAGCAAAAAAATTAAAAAGAAAGAATTACAATGTTGCTTTGATTCATTGTGCTCAAATAAATAATGGACAATATGAATTAATAAACAATTATCAATGGAATATATATCCAATAAAAAATTTTTCTACATTATTTTCAAGAAAATTTGATATATTGGTTATAGATGAAGTTCAGAGAATAAAAATTGAACAATTTAAACTTATAAAAGAATATGTAGATGATAATGATATAGTTTTAATTCTTAGTGGTGATAGAAAACAGATTTTGAGAAGTGGTGAAGGTGGAATAATCGAGATTCTTGAAAATGAACAATTGAAGAAGTTTTCTATGACAAAAAAGATTAGAACTAACAAGGAATTAGCGGACTTTATATCTGTTATGCTAGATTTAACAAAACTAAATGATAAAAAATTAACTAAGAAAAATATAAATATAGTATATTTTAATTCTTACGAGGAGGCAGATAAGTATATAAAGACAAAACAAAACTATAGTTTTATAAATTATACATCAACATTATATCCTGAAAAAGGACAAGTAGGATTTGAAAGAATGGATTATAATAAAAATACGGTTGGAAATCCACATAGAGTTATAGGACAAGAGTTTGAAAATGTAGGTGTTTTAATTGATAAGCATTTTTACTATGATAATAATAAACTTAAAGCTTATCAAATGAATAATAATGTTTATTCGCCCAGAGATATGCTTTATCAAGCAATTACAAGAGTAATACAAACATTGGAAATAATAGTAGTTGAAAATATAGAGTTGTTTAATACACTTATAAGTATATTTTATGATAAATTATAAGAATAGTTATATTCTTTTTTGGAATATTGACAATAAAAACTATATAAAACTTTCTTTTTTGGAAATAATATGATATAATAATATTATAGTTAAAAAAGGAGAGTTTTTATTATGTTAGGAGAAAAATTAAAAACATATAGGGAAAATAAAAAAATGACTCAAGTCGAAGTGGCAGAGGCATTAGGAATAAAATCTGCTACAGTTTCTAAATATGAATCTGGAACATTAGAACCAAATATTGAAGCATTAAAGAAGTTAGCTGAATTATTTGAGGTTTCAATTGATGAATTGCTAAAAGAAGATTATTTTGATATTTCTAAAATAAATATTTTGGAAGTGTTGAGAGAACAAAAAAATATGAAATTAAAGGGAAATTTATATCATAACACTCAAATTACTTTTGCATATAATACAAATCACATTGAAGGAAGTAAACTTACAGAAGATCAGACTAGATATATTTATGAAACTAATACATTATTAGCAGAAAAAGATTCCATTACAGACTTAGACGATGTTTTAGAAACGGCTAATCATTTTAAATTAGTTGATTATATGTTAGATATAGCAGACAAAAAGTTAACTGAAAAGATGATAAAAGAGTTTCACAAAATATTAAAAGAAGGAACATTAGATAGTAGAAAAGATTGGTTTACTGTTGGAGAGTATAAGAAATTATCCAATGAGGTTGGTGGGGTAAAAACTACAGCTCCTAAAAATGTTGAGAGAGATATGAAAAAACTATTAGAATGGTATGAATCTTTAAAACAAGTAACTATAAATGAAATAATAGAATTTCATGCAAAATTTGAAAAGATACATCCTTTTCAAGATGGTAATGGTAGAGTTGGTAGAATAATTGCTTTTAAAGAGTGTTTGAAAAATAATATAGTACCGTTTATTATTCTAGACAAAGATAAATTGTTTTATTATAGAGGGCTAAACCAATATCAAACTAATAAAGAAAAAGGATATTTAATAGATACTTGTTTAAATGCGCAAGATCAATATACTAATATAATAAAGTACTTTTTAAAATAAAGTAATTATATTGAATATAAAACAAATTATAGTAGAATAGTCAATAAAGAGGAAATAGTATGGTAGAAAATAAAATTACAGAATATACAAGACAAGATATAGTAGATTTATTAACTAGTGGTTATTATGATAAAAAGAATGATAAGAAAATACAATACTTTTGGAGTGGAAGACTTGATGAAGTTTCATTCTTGTCGAGACTGTATAATTTACAGCAAATAGAATCTACAGATCATAGATTTAAAAATGCTTATGGAGACATAACTCAACATAGAATAAACAATTGGGATTGGGAAGATGATTGGGTATTTTATGATCCACGATTTGGAATAAAAAATTTGAATGATAAAGAATTTTTAAGATTTATTTTGGAAATATTTAATCCAGCAGTGAGAGATGAAAGTAAAAATTGGGAGGAAGCGTTAGAAAAAATAAATGAATTTTTAAAGAGAGATGGATTTGAAATATATGAATCAGATAATATTTCAGGACGCCAAATCTTTCAATATAGAAGATATTCAGAAATGAAAATAAAATTAGAGTCTCAAAGTAATAAACATGCCAATTTGCATCTTATAGGGGAGGGCTCATATGCTTTGGTGTATTACTATAAAGATGATTTTTATGATAAAAAAATAGCCTTAAAAAGAGCTAAAAAAGATTTAACGAGTAAAGAATTGGAAAGATTTAAAAGAGAATTTGATGAACTAAAATCTTTTAAATCTCCCTATATAATTGATGTATATTCATATAATGCTGAAAATAGAGAATATACAATGGAATATATGGATTCTAATCTTTATGATTTTATAAGGACAAATAATGATAAGTTAACAACAACTGAACGAAAAAACTATGTTTATCAAGTATTAAAAGCTTTTAAATATATACATTCAAAAGGTAGATTGCATAGAGATATTAATCCAAAAAATATATTAATAAAAATATATGATGATGTACCAGTTGTTAAAATATCTGACTTTGGTTTAATAAAGCAAGAAGAAAGTACTTTAACAACAGTGAATACAGATTTTAAAGGATGGTTTAATGATCCGAATTTGAGAATAATAGGTTTTGATAAATATAGTATGTGCCATGAAATATATGCTCTAACTATGACAATTTATTATCTAATGACTGGAAAAACTAATACAACAAATATACATAATACTAAATTATTAGATTTAGTAAATAAAGGAATGAATGCAAATCCCACAGAAAGATATAAAGATGTAGAAGAACTACTTAATGATTTTAAGAAAATATGAATAAAATGCAATAACAAAGGTAGTAAAGTCTTAAATTAAAAAGAAATTTTGATTATTTTTAGTTTAATATTTTTTTGTAATATTTTCAAAAAATTCAATAATATGAGGCTATGGTAAGAATAACGAAAAGGTTTTATGAAACTACGAAAAGGTTTAGAATATTCTTTATAACAAATAGATTATAAATTTTGTTTCAAAAATTATAAAAGATGAAATTAAGATATTCTATTTTTACTTGTTTTAGAAATCTATAGATGTTTACTGCTAAAATTAGAAAAGAATGATACAATGGTATAAAAGATAATAATGAAGGATTGATAATATGAACCAAGAATATTTAGAATTTATGGCTAGCTATTTAGATAAAATATATGAGGCCCAAAACATAGATATTGAAAAAATTGGATATGATAGATATGCTGAAAATTTATTCGATATAATAATAGAAATAAGTAATGTTTTTGAAAAAGAACTTCCAGAAATCAAAACATCGGTATTATTGCGTCATGATTCATTGAACCGTGACATAGATATAACAACTGGAATTATAAGAAAGTTTTTAATTAAAAATGAATATAAAAAAGCTAGAAATTTAGATAGTCAAATTAATAAGTTTTGGACAAGTTTTAAAGTTTATTTTGAAAAAGAATTACCATACAAGGGTTATTTAAAATCAGAATTTGTTGGATATGATAATTGGAATGGTGGAGTTTATTATTTAGATATCAGCTATGATTATCAATATAAATTACATTATGGAATAGAGTATAAAGAGTGTTCTACAATAAATGATATTAAAATGTTTATAGAACTTGCTTTCAGTAGTTGGATAGAAAATGAGAAAAGGTATGACTTCACGAAAGATGTAAATGCGATATTTCAGAAATTTAGAATGCCATTTAAATTGCAAAAAGGAAAAGTTATTAAATCTGGATATAGAACAACTAATTTAAATGAGAAAATAATTAATTACACGATGTTGGAGAGGAAAATACAATATGCAGAGGAAATGATATTAAGTTCTGAAAATCTGGATAAAAAATGTGCATTAGATTACATAATAGATTCGTTACAATACATAATATCAATACAAGATGGCACAGGAATAACAGATAAGTATTCAAATGCTTCTAAAAAAATATCAAGTAATGTGGATGGAAAAGTGTATGCTGTTATTAAAAATGAAATTAATGAATTAATGAAAATATCGAATGAATATTTTGATATAAGGCATAATGAGTATTTGAATAAGGCAAAAGAAAAGCGTGAAGCAATTACAGATTCAATATTTATAGAATACTTATATAATAGAGCATATGCATTACTATATATATTGAAAATGAAACAATAAAATGATATTAATCAACTCAAGTTGCTATTTTATTTTTATTAGAAATACTATTTAAAACTTTTTCATAAAATTGAAAAAAGTATATAAAAATCCAAAGTTTTTTCAAAATTTTGAAAAAACTTTGGAAAATATATTTAATTAATTATCAAAACTACCACCAATTAGCTGTACTCCATCACAAAAACCATTCCTATAATATTTCTCATTCCAATAGAAAATATAATCCATAAAATTCTCATCAAGCAGATCAAGTTGTTTCTCGACATACTTTTTATTTTGTTCTGAAACATTCTTTAAAATTTTTTCAGAAATCTCATCAAAATAAACAAAATGCTTTTTATCCTCAGCACTTAAAGTGCAACACAAAGTCTCCTCTCTAAATTCTAACCAATCTTTCAAAATATCATCATTAACTTCTCTTAAATTATTCATAATCTAAATCCTCCTAAAAATTAAAATTTTTCATTTTCCAAAAGTATTTACAAGTGCCAAAGTTCTAAGAACAAACGTACCATACCCATTGGGTAAAAATTGGGTAAAATCATCTCCAAAAATGTCCTAAAAATGCACAAATGTTCTACAAACCAAAACTCTTGTAAATACCTAAATACCAACAAAAACTCTAATTTTCACAAAACCACAAAAACCGGTCAAACCTCGCTCATAACCCGAAGGTCGTAAGTTCGAGTCTCTTTTTTACAATTGGGTACAATAAAGGTTTCATAGAAAAGTGCTTTTTTTGCATATACTACCAAATATAAAAAAGGTTTTCTAAAAAAATATGTTCAATATAGGTTTAAAATAGATATGTCACAAATACATTGAAAATAAAATATTGAAAAATATTTAGAATTGATATAAATTTGTATAAACTTTTAGTAGGGTAATTTAAAAAAATGAATAAAAGATACCGATTTGATAGAATATTTTTATAGAAAAAATAAAAGAGGAAGGAGAAAGGTTGAGAAATGTCTCTATTCCAAGTATCACTGTGCACAGGTTGGCATAGAGCAATATAGGAAGATTTTGAAATTATTAATAAATAATGGAGCAGATAAAAATAGTACTTCTAGATTTTCCAAAACTAATATAAAAGAAACTTATCAGAATGAACTGATTTGGCAGTGTATAGGGGATATGTGGGAGTGAGGTATGCTGAGCGAAATATAATAAAATCAAGCTATACAAATATTGAAAAAAATCATATATTATGATATTAAATATATGGGTGAAATGTATGAATAAAAATACAAAAAAATTAAAGCGTATTGCAATAATATTGTTATATATTATAATAACTGCTGTAAGCGTAAATTTTAACATTGGAAAGGAAAACCAAACAAGCAATATTATAGAAAACGACAAAATTTCTTACGCTATATCAAACATTCCAAAATACAGTGGAGAAATATTTATTGAAATAAACAACAATGTGCCTCAATTTACTGCGCAAGACATAAGTATACAGAAAGATTATTATTCTGATTTAGAAAATGGCAGAGTGCGGAAGGGCAATGATAAAAACTAGTTGGAAAAAGGCTAATGAAGATGACGAAAAAGATGATTATTCTTCAATTACACCAACAGGATTTAAACAACAAAAATATAACACAAACACTATTCCAGGAGGATATCTATATCATAGATGTCATATAATTGCGTGGAAATTAGGTGGAATAGATGTGGATAAAAGAAACATAATGACAGGGACACAAAGCTTTAATATAAATGGAATGAAACAATTTGAAGATCAGGTTTATAATTATTTGAAGGAAAATCAAACTAACCATGTCCTATATAGAGTTACTCCATATTTTGAGGGCGAAAATAAATTAGCAAATGGTGTAAATATTGAAGCATATTCTATTGAAGACAATGGAAAATTACAATTTAATGTATATGTATATAATGTGCAAAATGGAATTATTATTAATTATGCAACAGGAGAAAGTAAATTAGAAAAATAGGAGGTGAAATATTGGACTTAAATATATTTGAAAGAAACAATAATAATAGTAATGGTTTCATAAAGGAATTTATTAGAGATTTAAAAAATGCATTAAAAAATATGATGGATGAAGGTAAAGGTATGAATGAAAATGACAAAGTATTAGAAGAATATAACTTATATGAGAGAAGAAAGATTTTTTTAGATAACAAAAGCTGGAAAGGAAATGGCTATGCTTGGGTAATGGATGAGAATTCGGTTTGTATATCAGAAAATGGTGATGGTGGACCGTGTTCTATATTTGAGATAGATTTACCTAAAAATGCAAAAGTTGGAGAAGTTTATGAAAAAATTGATGGTAAGTATATTTATAATTTTGACATGACGGCTAAATTAAAAGAAATTAACTAGCACTTGCAACTTAAAGATATTTACAAATTAATAAAAGATAAATAATATAATATATCTAGCTTTTTTATAGTGATTATGATATTATTGTAATAACTTAAAAAAGTAGGAGGAAAGATATTATGGAAAAATTAATTATAAAAAAATGTTCTAAATGTGGAGCGCTGGTCGAAGTTTTAAAGGACTGTAGTTGCGATAATTGTGGCATAGTTTGCTGTGGAGAAAAAATGGAAGAAATTATTCCAAATAGCATGGATGCTGTAGCCGAAAAACATATACCAACGTATGAAAAAGTCGAAGATGAAATATTTGTAAAAGTAAATCATGTAATGGATAAAGAGCATTATATAGAGTGGTTGGCAATGATTGCCGGTGAGAAAATATGCAAAATAAAACTATATCCAGAACAAAATGCAGAATGTAGATTTAAATATATACCAGGTTCAAAAATATATGCTTATTGCAACAAACATGGACTATGGTCTACAGAAATTAAATAATATGGAGTAATACAATTGTAGGATTAATGGCAGGTATAAAAGATCCAGAATCTGCAAATCCATGGGCATAGAAAAAACAGATCTCGTAATGAGGTCTGTTTTGCCAATTAGAGAATATTTAAATAAAATTTACTAAATTTTAACTTTTTCTAACCTTTAAATTTAATATTTAAGTGATATAAAGAATATAATATTAATATAGAAAAAATAAAGGTAGGGGAAAAATGAAAACAATTAAAATATTAATTCCAATATATAATGAGGAAGAATCACTTCTATTTTTAAGAAATAGACTAACATCTATAATAGACAAGCTAACAAATTATAGAATTGAAGTACTGTTCATAAATGATGGAAGCAAAGATAATAGTTTAAAAATAATAGAAGGAATAAGAAAAAAAGATAATAGATTTGAATATATATCGTTTTCAAGAAACTTCGGAAAGGAAATAGCTATAATAGCAGGATTAGACTATTCTAGGAAAAGCGATGCAGTAATAATAATGGATGCAGATTTGCAAGATCCACCAGAACTTATACCAGAAATGATACAGGAATGGGAAAAAGGATATGACGATGTGTATGCAACAAGAAAAACAAGAGATGGAGAAACATGGCTAAAAAAATTCACATCAACTATGTACTATAAAATATTACAAAAGTTTACTAAAATACCAATACAAAAGGATACAGGAGACTTTAGATTATTAGATAAAAGATGTGTACAAGCAATGTGCAAATTAAGAGAAACAGGAAGATGCTCAAAAAGTATTTTTAGTTGGATAGGATATAACAAAAAGGCAATATATTTTGATAGGGACAAAAGAATAGCAGGAGTAACAAAATGGAATTATAAAAAATTAATAGACCTAGCAATAGATGGAATAACATCACTTTCTATTTCACCATTAAGATGGCCAATATATATATCATTTATTACATTTGCATCTTGGCTAATTAATCTAATATATGTTATTATTAAACAAACAATAGAACCATATCAAATAATTATTTCATTAATACTCTTCTTTATGGGCATACAATTTGCATTAATTGGAATATTAGGTGAATATATAGGAAGAACATTTAATCAAACAAAAAATAGACCACTATATTTAATTGATGAGATAAATGGAGAAAAATATTGGGAGAATAAAGATGAGGAAAAAGACAACAATCATTTTAATAATAATTATATTAGTTCAGATATTAATTAGAATTTATTTTGGGTATCAAAAACAATACTTTCATATGGATGAAATGTACTCATATGGCCTAATGAATTATAATAAACTAAATATTGCAGATAATGAGGATTTTTTAAATAAATGGCATAATAAAGAATATTTTGAAGATTATTTAGAAGTTAACAACAATGAAATTTATAATATAAAACCTGTATATAAAAATCAAAAAAATGATGTACATCCTCCACTGTATTATTTACTATTAAGAATATCTGCAACTTTTACAATAAACAAATTTACAAAATGGACTGGAATTTTATTAAATATAACAATATTTATAATATCAAGTATAATGGTATATCTAATATCAAAAGAATTATTTAAAAATAAAATATATGCAGTATTGACAACATTAATTAATGGACTTACACTAATTAGCTTAAATAGTACATTATATATAAGAATGTATGAACTATGTAATTTAAATATATTAATAATTACATTCTTACATATGAAAATATATAATAAAGAAAAAATAAGACCAATAAATATATTTTTGATTTCTACATTTATGATTTTTGGAGGGCTAACACATTATTACTTTTTTATTTACGCATTTGTATTATATTTAATATATACAGTAAAATGCATAAAGCAAAAGAATTACAAAAACCTGATGATATATAATATTGGAATATTTATATCATCAGTTATTTATATACTCATATTTCCATATGCAATATCACATATATTTTTCAGCTACAGAGGGGTAACTGTAGAAGTGGATGTAAAAAAAAATATAGTAGGATACTGCAAAAAGATAAATAAAGAATTCTTTAATGGGTTATTGCCATTTATAATAATTTTAACAGGAATTATAGCAATAAAACCTAAAAAGAGTGATATTAAAATGAATGGAGAAATGGTTTTACTGGTAACTCCAATTTTGATTTATTTATTAACAATAGTATTAAAAGCTCCGTATATTGAAACAAGATATATAATTCCAATATATTCATCAATGATAATTGCAATAGCATATTGTTTAAGAGAATTTGTAAGAAAACGTGCAAGTTGCAAACATACATTATTTATAATATCAATAATATTTTTCACAATAATATACAGTCCATTTGTGAAAAATACAAAAATAGAATATATATATTCACAATATAATAATATAGCAGAAAAAATAGCAGAAAAAAACTTGCCAATAATTTATGTTTTTAATACAAAGGAAAATAGAATACTAGATGACCTATATTTATTCACATTAGTGGATAAATCAATTATAATAGATGTTGAAAATTATGATAAAATAGAAAAAACAGAAAGTAACTTCATTTTAATTTGTAATAATGGGGTAAACGAAGAAAAAATAAAGTCAACAATAAACGGAAAAATTGAATATGTGCAAAGAATGAATGCATGCAATATATATGAGGTGAAAATGGATGTATAATATATTAGTAGTGGATGATGATAAGGAAATAGCGGACTCAATTAAAATTTATCTAGAAGAAGAGGGATACAATGTATTTGAATGTTATGATGGAGAAAAAGCTATTGAAATCTTAAAGAAAAAAGATATACATTTAGTATTGTTAGATATAATGATGCCAAAAATAGATGGAATTGCAGTGGCACGAGAAATAAGAAAAACAAATTCAGTTCCAATAATATTTATATCTGCAAAGTCACAAAGTATAGATAAAATAATCGGGTTAAATGCAGGAGCGGATGACTATATTACTAAGCCATTTGAACCGCTAGAATTAATAGCAAGAGTTAAGTCAAATATAAGAAGATATACTAAACTTGGAAATCTTATAGAAAATGATAACATAATAATAGACGGACTAGAAATTAATGATAAAACAAAAGAAGTAATGGTTGATGGAGAAAAAATAAAGCTTACATCTATAGAATATAAATTATTACTTTTTTTGGCAAGCAATAAAGGACAAGTATTTTCAATAAAGCAAATATATGAAAATGTTTGGAAAGAGCCATTTGACGGATATGAAAAAAAAGTAGTAGTGCATATAAGCCATATAAGAGATAAAATAGAAATAAATCCTAAAGAACCAAAATACCTAAAAGCTGTGTGGGGACTAGGGTACAAGATAGAAAATATATAAAAATATTATTATATCTTAGGAAAGGGAAAATAAAGCATGAAAAAAAGCAGAAAAAAGTCAAAAATAAATATAGCGAGACTATTATTATTCATATCGGTAATAATATTATGGATTTTAGGAAACAATATATATTCAAATGTAAGACGATTTTCTTGGGCTGAAATTGCTAAAGCAAATTTTTTACAAACAGAATCATATAAAAGTGCAATAACGCATGAAATAGAAACTTTGGAAGATGCTATTTACTGGAGCATATGGAATGATGAGCTAGAAAGCTACCCAGGACTTGAATACATAAATAGAGAAAATTCAAATATAGAGTACATAGCAGATATTACAACAAACACGGGAAAACATATAATACTTAGCAATTTAAAAACAGTAATACAGGATAAAGAACATATAAAATCAGAATTTAAAGAAAGTTTACAATATTATATTTGTAGTTTAAATTCTGTACCAGATACAAATATAGATGTGTTGCAGAAATATGGATTTAAAGCAGACCAATCCAGATTTGAAGTATTGGATATATATGTAAAAGTAAATTTAGATAATAATGGCTATATGAAAACAATACAACAAAATTATTATAAAGCAAATCATAATATAAAGATAAATATAATCGGAGTAGTTATATTTTCAATATTATCTATAGTACTTTTATATAAAGCAATAAAAAGCGGTATTTACACGGATTTTTTTGATGTTAAAATACTAACGATATTAGGAATGGAAGCAATATTTGAAAAAATTAGTATAGAATTAATTTACCTTATTTTATATGCTATTTTAGCAGAAATATTTTTTAATAGTGTAAAAAATATAAAGCAAGCTAAAGCACAAAATGAAAAAGTAGTAACCAATTTTATAGAAAAAATAAAAGAAAATTATAAATTAATAATAATAGTGGTGGTAGTAACAATAATAGCTATGGGAATAATTTCAGCAACTACATTACACTATGGTATTGTAATATATGATGTTAAAATTAAAGCATTGGTGATTTTGATATATGTGGCAATAGTAATTATTTTCTTAAAAAATGTCTCAGAATATAATAAAATAGAAAAGAAAATAAGAAATATAGTGTCAGGAGAATATCAAACAGAAATAAAAACAGACAATAAATACCTAAAAAATATGGTCCAAGACATAAACAATATAAAAAAAGGCATAGAAAATGCAGTAAATGAAAAGGTTAAATCAGAAAGATTAAAAACAGACTTAATAACAAATGTATCACATGACTTAAAAACTCCACTTACTTCAATAATAAATTATGCTAATCTTCTAAAAAAAGAAAATATAGAAAATGAAAATGCGCAAAAATATATAGAGATTCTAGAAAATAAATCAAAAAAATTAAAAAATTTAACAGAAGATTTAATAGAAGCATCTAAAATAAGCTCTGGAAATGAAACGGTAAATTTACAAAAATTGAATTTCACAGAAATGATATTACAAGCAAATGGAGAATTTGCAGAAAAGTATGAGAGTAAAGATTTAAAATTAATTAGCAAAATAGAAAAAGAGGAGATCTTTGCACAATTAGATAGCAAAAAAATGTGGAGAGTATTAGAAAATATATACAATAATGCATATAAACATTCTTTAGAAGGGACAAGAATATATGTAAATGTTGAGCAAAATGATAAAATAGTATTTACAATGAAAAACATATCAAAAGAAGAGTTAAACATAACACCAGAAGAGCTAATGGAACGATTTGTTAGAGGAGATAAATCTAGAACAAGTGGTGGCAATGGATTACGGTCTTTCAATAGCTAAAGATTTAGTGAGTTTGCAAGGAGGAAAAATGCAAATAAAAATAGAAGGTGATTTGTTTACAGTAAAAATAATAATTTAAAATTCTTTCCAACCGTTAATATTAGATCTTCTAATAGCACCCATAATATTTGCTCTAACGGTTGGAATTTCTATAACTAATTTATAGATTAACTCTTTTATAGATTCCCTTTTAGAAACCCCATCCATAGGGCATACTTTAGGCATTACTTCTATTCCTTGCCTCCTAACAAATTTACGTACTTCTTTTTCAGGTATGTAAACCATAGGTCTAATTAAAGTTATTTTAGACTTATCCATATAGCTAGTTGGAGCAAAAGTTGACAAATTTCCAGCATATAAAAGATTCAAAAAAAATGTTTCTAAAACATCATCTTCATTATGCCCCAAAGCAATTTTGTTACAACCATGAGCGATTGCAGAAGAATTTAAAATTCCTCTACGCAAGTTGGCACATAAAGAACAAGGATTTTTTTCCTTCCTTATATCAAAAACAATTTCTTTTATATAGCTTTTTTCCTCAATAAACTCTACACCGATTTTATCACAAACACTTTTCAAAAATTCTGAATTAAAAAATTCAAATCCAGGATTAACACTTATTGCAACTACTTCGAACTTCTTAGGATAGAATCTTTGCAAAGCCTTTAAACCCATAAGTAAGGTAATAGAGTCTTTTCCGCCAGAAAGACCAACAGCAATTTTATCTCCTTCATTTATCATATTATAATTTTCGATTGCTTTTCTCATATAACTTAACATTTTTTGCATAAAAATCACCTATAAAATTATAGCACAAAAACACATAAAAAGTAAATGTTATACCTTGCCAAAACACAATTAATGGTGTAAAATAAAAATATATGTGTTTGTAGCTCAGTTGGATAGAGCGCTCCCCTCCTAAGGGAGAGGTCGGGGGTTCGATTCCCTTCAAGCACACCAAAGTTGAAAAGTCTTGTAAGTGTTGAAATATTAGTACCTTACAAGACTTTACTATTTCATTAGTAACAAAAATTCTATTTTTTTAATATATATAATTAGGTGGTTATATATGAGAATGTTAAGACGAGTAAATACAAAAGATATTGTGCCGACAAATTTAAATTATACATATGAGCTAATGCAAACAAATATTAAAGCTTTAAGAAAAAGATATTCATTTTTGAATATTGGAAATATGGGGAAAAGCGTATTGGGAAAAGATATCCCGTATGTAAAAATAGGAAATGGGAATAAAGAAGTTATGTATTCAGGTGGAATACATGCAAGTGAGTGGATTACATCATTATTAATGATGAAATTTGTAGAGAATTTTTGCAAATCAGTTGTAAATAACTTTAATATATATGGACAAAGTGCAAGAAATATATTTAATCAAGTTTCAATATATGTAGTTCCAATGGTAAACCCGGATGGAGTAGATTTAGTAACAGGAGCAATAAAAAGTAACACAAAAGAATATGAAAGTGCAAAAAAAATAGCCAATAATTATTCAAAAATATCCTTTCCAAATGGTTGGAAAGCAAATATCAATGGTGTGGATTTTAAAAACTTCCAACCGTTTTGCAAAGTCTTGTAACTGTTTATATTACACGACTTTGCATTTTTGATTTTCATTAATTAATTCTTCAATTTTGATAAATTCATCTAGATTTTCATTAATAGAATTTAGTTTTGAAAAATTAAAATATATGTAAATATTTTTGTCTTTATCAATCTCAATTTTATTAATTAATCGATACAAATATATCTTATCAATTTTTTCTAATTTCAAAAAATTTTCTATTAATTCATCTAATTCTTTTTCTTCTTTTGTTTGATTTTTGTTTTCAATTTTGTCTTTTGTTCCAATTAATTTCTGTTCTAATTCTTGCTTTTGTTCATTTAATTTTGTTCTTTCTAAACTTAATTTTTGTGATACTCTAACGTAGTCTTCTTCTTGTAAAATACCTCTTAATTTATCCATATACATCTTGTCTAAATTGTTATTTATATCTAATATTGCTTTATCAATTTGTTCTATTTTTTTCCTATATCCTTCTCGAATATCTGATGTTTTATTTTGATATTTTTCATAAATTGAATAAAAAATTTCTTTGTCAGCATATATTTGACATATCTTTTTTACAACATAAATAATATTTTTTTCAAATTTCTCGTAGTTCATATTTAATGAATAACATCCACGTTCTTTTGCATCACTACAAGTTATATATGGATGTGATTTTGCATTTCTTTTAGAGTTCTTCTTTAGAACTATTTGCAACTTTCTTTTGCAATGATAACAGTAAAGTAATCCTCTTAATAAATAATCATATTTAAGTTTTGTGTTTGTTCCTCTTTTTTCTATGATACGTTGCACTTTTTCAAATGTATCTTTGTCAATAATAGCTTCATGGGTATTTTCAACTCTTATATGTTCTTCTTTATCAACAGTTCTAAATTTCTTGACTTTATATGATATTATAGACCTTTTATTTTGAACGGTATTGCCTATATAGACTTCATTTTTTAGCATATTGCATAAGGTTACTTCATTCCAATTATAGCTAGTTTTGTTTTCATGCGACTTCGCTTGCATATAGCCGTGGACACGAAATCGAAGATTTCGACCACGTATTATCTTGCACTAGTCCTGTTTTCCTATAACCTGTTGGAGATAGAAATTTATTTGAGTTTAGATAATTTACAATTTCTACACTACCATGTCCATTTGAATACATATCAAAAATCTTTTCTACAATATCCCTTACCTGCTCATCTACAATCAATTTATTTTTTATTGTAGGATGCTTTTTGTAACCATAAGCTGAAATACTACACATATATTCTCCTTGCTTTTGCTTTTCCTTCAAAACACTTCTAATTTTCTTGGAAATATCTTTAGCATACATATCATTCATTATTGCTTTAAAAGGCGTTATATCGTTATTTGTGCTATCTATATATGTATCTATTCCATCTGTTATTGCAACATATCTAATATTATTTTTAGGAAAATAGTCTTCCAAATAAAAACCAGTTTTAATGTAATCCCTACCAAGTCTTGATAAGTCTTTTGTAATTACCATATCAATTGTTTTATTTTCAATATCTTGCAATAATTCATTAAATGAAGGTCTATCAAAAGTTGTACCACTTATGCCATCATCAACATATTCTTTAACTAAACATAAATTATTCTCCTTTACATATCTTTGCAAAATTTTTCTTTGATTACCGATACTTTCGCTTTCTTGCTTGTCGCCATCTTCTCTAGATAGTCTGATATACATTCCGTACTTTAAAATTTTGACTTCTTAAATCCAGCATTTAACCTCCTATCCGTAATCATCTATGCTTAAATTGTAACGTGCTCAATTAAATTTTGCAATTGTTTTAATATAATTACTTATTCTTTACTTTTATACTTTCTAAATAATCCTTAAAAACTAATCCTATCGTATCTCTAATATCTTGTTTTTCTTCTGTAAAAATGCAATATGTATTGAACTCTAATTTATTTTCTTTTGTATTATTATTATCCTCATTCATACTTATTCAAATCCTTTCTTGCTAATACAGAATATTAAAGAAAATGGCTCTTTATGACACTTAAATCAAGTGTATTTGTCAATGTGCAATTTTGCCCATCTAATTACATAGGCGAGAAAATTTTAAATTGTCCAAATTTTTTTATAATTTTTATCTCTCTACTATTAACAGCAATTGAAAATCCAAAACGTTACGGGTAAATGAAAAAATTTTAATTTTTTTATTTCTAACCTTAACAGCGATTCAACTTTAAAAATCTTACGGGTAAATTTTAAATTTTTTGTTCCTAATATTAACAACAACTGAAATCTAAAAACTTTATGGGCAATATTAAAATTTTTTCTTCCTAACATAAACAGCAATTCAAAATCAAAAATCTTACGGGCAATTCTAATTTTTTTTATTTTTCCTTCTACTATTAACAGCGATTAAATTTTAAAAAGGTTATTGGCAATTTGAAATTTTCTTCTTAACCTTAATAGCGATTCAAAATCAAAAATGTGACGGGTAAAACAAAAAATTTTAAATTTCTTACAAAAAAAATAAACATATGGTTATTCCCATATGCTTATCCAATAAAAATTACTTTATATTATATTTCTCGTTTAATACATTCAAACACTAAATTCATTGCATCTGTAAATCCAATCTTATAAAACTTTTCATTTTCATAAGAACCTATTACGTTTACCTTATCAATATAACTTTCTAAACTATCTTTAACTTTAGCTTTTGATATATCATCACTAGATAAATCTTCTAGCTTATCTAAGAGCATTTGATAAGTATTATTATCCTTTGTTAATTCTTTAATCCTTTTCTTATCAAATTCAGTTAAAGCACATATATTTTCCTCTCTACTAACAAATAAATCGTTTAAAACACTAGGTTTTTCTTCCACTTCTACTACCTCCATATATAAATTTACTAGTAGTATAACGTGCTCCATTTTATTTGTCAGCTCTTTTTATAAAAAAATTATTAATTGTAATTTATTAATCTAATACTTGTACGAAATATCAAAATCTTCTGCATATTACATTTGAACATTCCCTTTATATTCCATTATTTAAAATCAAAATCTAAAAATACATATTTAGCAGTTTTATATTCAAGAGCTTCATTAATATCATTTGTTGCTTTTTCTGAAATATCTTTTATTCTTTTATATTCATTGTTATATCTAACTAACGGATTTATATATCTCTTTTTAACTTTTTCAATATTTACAAAGTATTTTCCTTCAGGCATTTTTTCACTTGTTAAAATATCTGTAGCATGTTTCCATATTTCAAAACCATTAGATATATTTTTTACATTACATTTTTCTATTTTTTCAATCACTTCTTTTTCAGATAGATTATACATTTCTGATATATTGATTAAATTATTATCGGACATTATTCTCATAATATCAGCAAGCATTTGCATTGTAAAAAGTGTTTTTTCTCTACGATATAATCTTGATAAAATGCTCATTGTATGTACAAATTTTTCTGCAATAGCAATATCTTTGAAGCCTAATTCTTCTATACCATTTTCATCTTCTTGAATTTCTATATTATCATAAATTTCTTTTACATCATCTAAAGTCCAAATCTTTTCTGTTGCTCCTAATCCATTAGATAAAGTATATTCTAATCTATCACTTGAAAGACATGGCGTATCATTATCTGCAATAGGATATATATGGTAATCTGCTACTTCTTCAACTTTTATACCATCTCTATTTAGTAACTCCATTATCTCTTTTGATTCACTAATTATTTTTGTAGTTAATTCTTCAGTAGATTCTTGTTTTTCATAGTCTTTATTCATAAAATCAATAGAATGCTTAAATACTGGAGTTGCAATATCATGGAACAATCCTGATAAAGTTTGCTTCCTATCTTTTGTAAAATGCCATATTATTAAAGCTACTGCAATACTATGGTCTAAACTTGAATACCACATTTGTTTATACATTTTTGAATATATTGTACCACAACTTACACTTATTTTAGATTGTTTTAACATTTCTGGAGTATTAATATACTCATTTAAAAATTTTGGAAAATCTTCTGATAAAATCTTATAATATGATTTTATTGTTTCATTTAATGTATCTATATAATTTTTCATTTACTTAATACCTTGTATAATATAATAGAGTTTAAAATTTAATATATTATACTAACCTTTCTCCAATAAAATAATTTTTTTACTATATAACTTATTTCTTCAATTCAAAACGATATTTCTGATTAATCTCTGGATACTTTTCATGATCTACTTCTGACATAAACATCTCTAATGGTCTTGCAGCAAAATCAACTCCATTTGTACATTCAGTTGTATATAAAGGTTTATAAATCATTAATTCTTCTTTATTTTCAGTGTGTCTTGCAGTACCAATAATTTCATATAAATATAAATTTGGTTCTTCTTTTAATTGTTCCTCTGTCATTTTTTCTCTCTTAAAATGTTGAACAATATCTCCTTTATTAAATTTTCTTTCCATAAACAATTCCTCCTTAATTTTTTTCTTTATATTCCTTGTACGTAATATTACTAATAGTCCTAAAAGCTAATTGTAATATTAATGCAGTTCAAAATGATTATACCATTTTTCATTTTACATATCTACAAATTTTAAATACAAAATTTAACAGAAAAAATATAACATATAATTTTAGAAAAGATTTATTTGTCACGAATTTTGGAGAGCATTTTTTAGTGCCCAAAATTCGCCAGCTTGGTGTTTTGACACCATTTTTGCTGTTTAGGGCAAAATCCCTAAAACCCTTTTTAGCCCGCTGGAAGATATTTTATAAACAAAAAGAGAAAAGCAGCCTCAGCCAACTTCTCCCCCCACATCGCGTGGAATTTAATTACATATATATTATACAACAAATTGTTTATGTTGTAAATATATATTTATAATATTTTATGATTTTTTACAAAAAAATATCCATATTATTATAAAATATTTTTAAAAAATTTTTCATCTATTCCTGTAAACATTGTATATCTTTTTGATTCTAAAAATGGTTTATACTTTGATTCTTTTGTTACTATTTTTACTTTTTTTGATCTTTGAAGTATAGTTTTCTTTATATCTTTTAATTGGTTATCTTTTCCATGCAGAAAATTTTTGTATGCTTTTTTAGCTTCTATTTTTGAAATAATATCTTTGTATTCTAAATCAAACTCTTCAATCTTTTTTATTTCCTCTAATAAATTTATACATTCTTCTACATTTTCTATTTCAAATTTTTTCTCATTCAGTATTATATTATATTTTACAAATATATTTTTTAATTCATTATAAAAGTCAGTATTTTTATCTATGTTTATTAAAATTTTATATATAATATATATTATTTTTGATAAATTTAAATTAGTATAATTATTTTTATTAAAAGAATCCTCTCCAAAATAATCAGATAAATTTCTCATCAATTTAGCATTTAAGCTTATTTGCTGTTTATACTTTGGTATAAAATTTCCGTCTGAGTATTTCTTGTTTTTATTTGTCTTTGGTAATTCATATTCTAATGGATATCTTTTATTTATATCAAAAGATTCTATATTATAACAATATATAGGCTGATTATGTGCCAACATATTTCTAAACTCTCCTAAGTAACATAGAATTGTTTTAAAAGTATTTATTTGAGCTTCTTCTTTCTTTCTAATTGCTTCACTTTTCCCCTTTTTCTCATTAGTTAAATTTAATTTAGTAAAAAAGTTTGTACAGTTTAAGAAAATATTTCTAGAATCATCTTCTTGTAAGTTTGCTATTGCATAATAAGTTTGATTCATAGCTAATTCATTAATTATTATCCAATATGGCACTGTTATATTTTGCTCTCTTTTTCTTTTTATAGGTTTTGATTTTGTATTATCATATTTTCCTATTATTAGTTTCATTGTATCAAATGCTTTGTTCTTTATTGATGAAGTATTATAATTATGCATATTAACTAAATAATCCGCTTTAGCATTATGGTCATTTAGATAAGCAATAAAAATGTTTTTCATACTTTCCTCTATTATTTGTTGTTGTTTTATCAAATTCTTTATCTCTTATAACTATTTGTGATATTTTTTTGTAAATAGGAAGTTGTAAGCATGCATTTGAAATATCTTTTTTCAATGTTGATTCAACATTTTCAATTTGTAATTCTTTAATTTTATCTTGACTTAAAAATACTTCAGCTAGAAGTCCGGTTTCTGCACCTTCCTCGTTCTCTATACCTTTTACTATAACTTCTAAAACATATGGAATACGCATAATATAGTTTTCTATTTCTTCAGGAAAAACATTTTTTCCATTTTCTAAAACTATAAGGTTTTTCTTTCTACCAGTAATTAATAGTTGACCTTTTTCATTCATTCTTCCATAATCTCCGGTTTTAAACCAACCATTTTGTAAAACTTCGTTAGTAAGTTTCTCATTTTTGTAATATCCAAGCATTACAGTATCGCCTTTAACGCAAATTTCACCATCACCTTCTGGTGTTACATTCTCAAATTTTATTTCTACACAAGAAAGAGGAACGCCAACAGTTGCACAATCATTAAAATAGTCTCTATTTGCAGAAACAAGAGGAGAACATTCGGTAATGCCATATCCGTTTATTAGGTTTATTCCAATGCTATCAAAAAAGGAACCCAATTCTGCTCTAATAGGAGCGCCACCCGTTACAATTTTTATAAGGTTTCCACCGAAAGCATTGTGAATAGATTTAAATAATTTTCTCCTTATATCTATACCAAAAAATCTTAAGAAATTGCTTAGTTTAATCATAATCTTTAAAGCTAAATCCTTATTACCTTCTTTAGCATTAGACCATATCTTTTTATAAAAGAGTTCCACAAAAGCAGGTACAACGTATATGTAATCAGGTTTAAATAATTGTAAATTTTTAAGAACATTTTTAAGACTATCATTAATACAAATGCAAGAATGATGATGCAATCCAACTAAAATTCCAGCAACACCTTCATAAGTATGATGATATGGCAAAATAGATAAGCATGTATCATATACAGTAGAAATTTGTAAACCGCAATAAACAAGACTTACAAGGTTATGTTCAGTAAGCATAACACCTTTTGCCATTCCAGTAGTTCCAGAGGTGTATACAAGTAATCTTAATTCATTTTGGTTGCCTTCTATTGAGCTATATGATGTGTTTCCAGATTTATATAATGCTCTCCCTTTTTCAATAAATTCACTATAAGAAAGAATATTATCAGATGAATTGGTATTAGAAAAACCAATAAAGTATTTTATTTTAGGTAATTTTTTACTAATTTCGTCTATATATTTACCGAATTTTTCGGCATAAAATAGAACTTCGCTATCACTATTTTCCAATACATTTATAATATCCTGTAAAGGAAGTTCTTTATCTATAGGAACAACAACACCATTGCTTTTTAAAACAGACAAGTAAACTGTAAGCCAAGGATAGCTATTTTCACCTATAACAGCAATATGAGAAGAAGTCATATTGATAGAAAATAGAGCAGTACCCAAACTATAAACATCTTCCAAAAAGTTATTGTAAGTAACACATTTAACGTCTTTATTTTCTTTATATTTAAAAGCGATTTTATCACCAGCATCATCAGCAGCAGATTCCAACAATTGCTTTATACTATCTACTTTTTCTACATTATAATAGTCATAATTTTCTTTATAATTTTTCATTAGATCCTCCTATGATTTTAAGTAAACCACATAATCTGGTTTTCAAAACCATTATATATTACGAAATATAAAGTGTCAAGACATTGCCAAAAAAATACACAAATTGACCAAAATTAATAAATGTGCTATTATAATACTGTAACTTTCGAAAGGAGAATAACAAAATGAAAATAGAAGCACAAAATTTAATAGATTATCATTGCCCACGTTGGAATGAGTTACCAGAGATAGAATTGTACATTGACCAGGTAATTTGTGTATTACAAAATAATTTGGCTATATTTTTAAAGGAAGAAAATACACCAGTAATAACACCCAATATGATAAATAACTATGTAAAGCAAGAGGTTTTAATGCCTCCAATAAAGAAAAAATATAGTAAAACTCATCTTGCATATTTATTTGTTATATGCATTTTAAAAAGGCTAATGAGTATATCAGAAATAAATGAATCAATAAAATCAATGAAAAAATCGTATTCAGTAGAAGATGGGTATAATGTATTTTGTGAAGAGTTAGAAAAAGCATTAAAAAAAGCATTTAATCCAACAGAAGAAATAGAACCAATATTTAAAGAAGAGGATACTAGAGAATATGCAACTTTGAAGGCAATTGTTTCTGCGTTTGCCAATTGCATTCTAGTAGATAAACTAATATTATTAAGAAAATAGGTCACTGAAATTTAAAAATCAGTGACCTGTTTTTCTATATTTTCATTTACAACAGAATTGTTTACATTTTCTATAGGTTTATTAAATAATTTAGGCAAAAAAGCAATACCTAAAAATATTGCAACTATAAAAAAGGTAAGTAAAAATGTTACCAATACTCTATTATTCATATACATCCTCCCTCAAATGATTAACAATTAAAAAAATTATATCATTTAAATAAGTAAATTACCAGTAGGTTAAGAATTAAAAAAATATATTTGTGTATAATATATAAAAAATATTGAAAATCAAATTATAATAATGATATAATTTGAAAAAAAGGGGAGAGAGAAATGTCAGAAGTAGAAGAATTAAAAAATAGATTGTTTTATAAAAGAGAAAATGCATGGGAAGATAAAACAGGGGAACAATTAAATAATATTTTTGCATATGCAGAAGGATATATCAATTTTTTAAATAAATCTAAGACGGAAAGAGAAATTGTTGCAAATGCAAAAGAAATAGCAGAATCAAATGGATTTAGATGCATTTGTGAATATGAAACTCTATCTGCAGGAGATAAAGTTTATTACATTAATAGAGAAAAAAGCATGTATCTAGCAGTAATTGGCAAACAAGGCATGGAAAGTGGTATAAATATTGTAGGAGCTCATGCGGATTCTCCAAGATTGGACTTAAAGCCAAATCCATTATATGAAGAAGGAGGATTTGCATACTTTAAAACACATTATTATGGAGGAATAAAAAAATATCAATGGACAACAATTCCACTAAGCATACATGGTGTTGTAGTAAAAGCTAATGGAGAAAAAACATATGTAAATGTTGGAGATGACGAAAAAGACCCTGTATTTACAATAACAGATTTATTACCACACTTAGCACAAGAACAAATGGAGAAAAAGTTAAAAGAAGGAATTTCTGGGGAAGATTTAAACCTATTAATAGGAAGTATACCATATAATGCAGAAACAACAGAAAGAGTAAAATTGAATATTTTAAATATCTTGAATAAAAAATATGGAATTACAGAAATTGATTTTTTAAGTTCAGAATTAGAAATAGTTCCAGCATTAAAATGTAGAACAATGGGCTTTGACGAGAGCATGGTTGCAGGTTATGGACAAGATGATAAAATTTGTGTATATACATCTTTAACAGCACTTGTAGACATGAAAGAAATACCAGAAAAAACTTCTGTATGTATTATAGCAGATAAAGAAGAAATAGGAAGTATGGGAAATACAGGAATGGAATCACATGTATTTGATAATTTTATTGCAGAGTTACTAAATAAATTAGGAATAAATAGGCCAAATTTATTGGACAAAGTATTTTGCCATTCTAAAATGTTATCTGCAGATGTTGATGCGGGATTAGATCCTATATATGCAAATGTATCAGAAAAAAATAATGCATCTTATTTAGGAAGAGGAATAGGACTTAATAAATATACAGGCAGTAGAGGAAAGTCAGGAGCTTCAGATGCAAATGCGGAATTTGTAGCAGAGGTAAGGAATATATTAGAAAAAGAAAATATTAAATATCAAATAGCAGAATTAGGCAAAGTGGACACAGGTGGGGGAGGAACTATAGCATATATACTAGCCAATAAAGGAATAGATGTAATAGACTGTGGAGTTCCAGTATTATCGATGCATTCACCTTATGAAGTAACAAGTAAAATAGACTTATACGAAGCATATAGAGCATATAAAGCATTTTGGCTAAATTAAAATAAAGGCTGTTGAGAAATCAACAGCTTTATTTAAAAGATATAATTATAGAAAATTAGAATATTTCCTTAATATTCTTCATAAATATAATCGCCTCAATAATGTCAATAATTGAATACACTACCATAATAGTACCAACTGTTACAAGGATAGCACCAGAATTAATAGTAACATATAAGCCACATATAAACATTAAAATTGACAATATTAAACTAAAAATCCAAGCATTTGAATTTACTGCTTTGAATTTAACAGATAAATCTATTCTAATGAATGCACTATATATAATCCATATTCCTATAATTATTCTAAAAACAGAACTAATAGCAGCTCCACATATTATAGTAATAATTCCTATAATGCAAGCAACTAATCCATATGCTAAATCATAATCATAAAAATTATATTTACCTTTAGAGAGAAAATAATTGATGATTTTATATAAGCCAGCTAGTATAAATATAACACCAAGTGAACAAGTTATAAACTTCAATGTTCCTTCTGGTTCGATGATAAGAATAATACCTAATAGTGCGATAATTAGAGATTCAAGTATTGAAATTAAACCACTTTTCTTAAAAATTTTTTCAATGTAATTCATGTGTATTCCTCCTTCATATATATAAATATATATTATACACATGAATGTGAAATTTGTGTGAAAAAATAAAGATTTCTTCAAATCTACAAAAAAAAGAATAGCTTACGCTATTCCCATTATGGTGAGCCAGGAGGGATTCGAACCCCCGACCCCAGGCTTAGAAGGAATAGGTCTAGATTTCCTGTTAAGCACTAAATTGATTTGATTAAAGTCATTAATCACGCTATATATCAACAAAAAACAGCTAAACTTTTAAGAAAGTATTGATGTATCAAATATAATTTAAAAAATAAAAAATTTACAATTTGTTAGAAATTTGTTAGAAAAAAGCAAGCAGTCTAATTATTGCATATAAAGTATAACATAGAAAACATGAATAGTGCAAGAAAATGGAGGTGAATTTAATGCTTCAATTTTTTATAGGATTATTTTTAGGGGCTAATCTTAGCCTTTTTTTATATGCCTGTATATTAGCAGGAAAACAATCAGAAGAATAATTTTTTATGAGAGGAGATAAGTTTTGGATGAGAATATTAAAAGTAATTATTATGCTATTATACCAGCAACGGTCCGATATGATAAAGGCTTAACAGACAAAGCAAAATTATTATATGGTGAAATTACTTGTTTATGCAATAAAGAAGGTTATTGCTTTGCTACTAATAATTATTTTGCTAATCTATATAACTGTACTTCTCGAGCAATACAATTTACAATTTCTAAACTTCAGGAAAAAGGTTATATACGAGTAATCTTAGAAAATAATTATCAAAGAAAAATATATTTAACTGATGCAATAGGGCATGAAAAAAATTTCACACTATCCCACGAAAATAGTTTCACAGGCGGGTACGAAAAAATTTTCACCAATAATAATATAAAATATAATATAGATGATTTATTTATTTTAATTATAAATAATAGTAATGAAATTTCTAGAGAATTTTATTCTAGTCTGAGAAGACTTGAATTTATATATCCTAAAGCTATTATAGAAACTATGGAGGAATCAAATCTTGTAAAAATAAAGGAAATCATTTATACATTATTTTTAATTTATAATAGCAATTTCAAAAATATTATCCTTAAATTTGACAGAGAAAATTTAATCAAATTATATTTGAGCTGTAAAAGTCATGATACGGATGATTTTTTTAATTATTATAAACGAGCTATTATAAATAAATATACAGATACATCATAAAGGAGTACTAATAAATGATAAATAATTATATAAATAATTTTGAAGATGTAATGTTAAATTTTTTATTTTATGGTTTTAAATATACTTTATTGTTGTTAGTGATTATTCTGACATTCTCACTTATTTTTTTAATAATTGGTTGTATTATAAGATCACAAACAATAAAATCAAAATTTTTAAGAATTGTACTGGGCTTGTTAGTAAGTCTTATTTTTTTACTTTTTTTGCCCTATATTTTAGTACAATTTTGAAAATTAATATGATTAGAGCCCTTCTTAATTTGCCCTATCAAAAAGTTAAGGAGATGATGTTTTATGAATGTTACAAAAAGAAAAAAGAAAATTACTTCAAAATTTTCAAGCATTGGAGCAACAATTACATTATTACTAATTCAATGTAATACATGTTTGGCTGAAACCATTGGAACAGCAGAAGTTGAGGCTGCAACAGATAATATAAAAAGAGTTATTACTAGCATTGCAATGCCTCTTGGAGGAGTTTTAATTTTTGCGAGTATAGTTATTGTTGCTTTAAAAATGATTGCCAATGCTAATAATCCTCAGAAGAGAGCTGAATCTATTGGGGCTCTTGCTTGGATTTGTGGTGGTGGAGTAATTTTAGGAGCTTCACTTGTTATTGCTGGAATAATTATAAATATTGCTACAAACAACAGTGGTGCATTGCTAGGAAGTTAGGTGATTTTTGTGAGAGTATTTAAAATTCCATTTGATATCAAACGAGAAGAAAAAATATTTGGTGGTTATTTAAGTTTAAGACAAGTTTTGTATTTGATGTTTGCAATAGCAAGTTTATCTATTCTAGCAACTCCTCTAAATATTGTTATAAGAATAGTTATTATCACTATAATTGCTACATTTTTTATACTTTGTGCTTTTCTAAAAATAAATGAACAAAATTTTGATAAGTTATTTTTATGTGCCACAAAATACATTGTTCGTAGAAAAAAATTCAAATATGAGAGGTGCTTAAAATGATAATAATGTGTATTTTTATTGGATTAACGGTTGTACTTGTTGTTTGTACTGCTATTTATTTAAACAAAAAGAAAAATCAAAGTGGATTCATCCAAAAAAATGATAAAAAAGCAGATGAAAATCAAGGCAAAAAAGTAGATAAAAAGAAATTAGAGAACATTTTTAATTTTAAAATAAAGAATAATATGATTTGTATTGGAAACAGATATTCAAATATTGTTAGACTTGGTAACATTGATTATAATATTCTTTCTGTTTCGGAACAAGATTCTATTGAAAATATCTTAATACAAACAGCTCTTTCAATAGATTATCCAGTTCAATTTTTTAGTACAACAGAATATATAGATACAACAAAAGTTATTTCACTTATGAAAAAAAATAAAAATACAAATGAGAAAATCGAAGAATATAAAAATTATTTAATAAATTACTTACAAAATCTAATGGAAAATAGAACTATTTCAGTTGTTAGAAGTTATGCAATTATTAGTTATGATGGCAATTCACAAGATGCAATACAAGAATTGAACAGAAAAACGCTATCTTTTACAAATAGTCTATTATCCGCAAAGATAGTATGTGAAATACTTAATGAAGATGAAATCTATGATTTAATTTATAAGGAACTAAATAAGAATTCAACAATACATATTAGCAATTTACAAGGAGGTGAAAAGAGGTTATATGTTGGGAAAAAACAAAAAGCACAAAGAAATGAACATATTTGAAAATGTACCTAAAATTTCTGATTTACTTATTCCTGATGAGTTACAAGAAAAAGTTGATTATTTAAAGTTAGGGTATAATAAATTTACTAGAATATTTGTTATGACTATCTATCCTGAACAAACATGGATATCTTGGTTAGATGACTTATTCGCTATTGGAAATATAAATATTTCTGTGAAAATAGAGCCTTCTGTTAACGGCAATGTTATAAATCAATTAACTAAGAAATTAGTACAAGCACAAAGTGAGTATGCAACTTATTCGAGACAAGGCAATATATTACATTTGCCAGAATTAGAAAAACAAATTGGAGATTTAGAAGATTTAAGAATGTTAATACAAACTAACCAAGATAAATTGTTTTATACGACAGTTTTTATATCTTTAAATGCTGAAGATTTAAAAGACTTAAATGAAAAAACAAAAATATTAGAAAGTGAATTAAACAAAAAAACAACAATGATAAGAACGCTTACTTTTAGACAACTAGAAGGCTATAAAACAATACTTCCAATAAATGAACCTCCTATTTTAAATTATGAGCGAAATATGGTCGCTGGTCGGGGTTGCTACTTTAATACCAATATCGACTCCAAACCTTTCTCATGATAAGGGTATTTTTATTGGTAGAAATATATATACCAATGCTCCTGTTTATATTGATATTTTTTGTGGGCCTCCAACACTTCCAAATCCACATGTATTTATTTGTGGCACAAGTGGTGGTGGAAAAAGTGTAGCACTAAAAACATTAACTGCTAGAAATATTGCTACTACCGGATGCGGAGCATTTTTTATTGATGTCGAAGGTGAATATAGCAATTTAACTAAAATGCTTGGTGGAAAAGTAATTAAAATCGAGCAAGGAAAACCAGCAGGAATAAATCCTTTTGAGCTAGAGGCTGACTTTAAGGGTAAAGAGAAATTTTTAAATATACTTGATAAAGTGGCAGAAATCAGAGCTTTAATTGCAACAATATGCAGAAATTATGGTCGAACACTTACAGGAACAGAGAATACTGAAATAGAGATAATAGTAAATCAATTATATAGTGAAAAAGGCATTACAAGTGATGTAAATTCTCTTTATGAGAAAAAAGGAGGAAAGCTTGACAATGGTAAATATGTAGTAGGAAGAATAGCAAAGAAAATGCCTACACTTACAGATTTTCATAATAAACTAGTACAGCGTGGTAAATGTAAAGAACTAGCAGATATTTTAATACCGTTTCTAAAAGGTAATTCTTTGGGAATATTTGACTGTGAGAGTAAAATTACATCTTCTGAAGATATTATTTGTTTTGATATGAGTGAGATTAAAGATGAATTTACAAAATTATATTCTTCTTTTGTTATATTAACTTGGGTATGGCAAAAATATGTATTAAAAAATAGAGAAAAGAAAAAAATCATAGTTTGTGATGAAGCTTGGTTATTTTTAAAATATCAGGAATCCGCAGACTTCCTTGTAAATGTTGCTCGTCGCCGGTCGCAAGTATAATGTTCCATTATTTATTCGGTAGTCAATTTATAGATGAATTTTTAAATTGTGATGAACGGAAGAACTATTATAAATATATGCTCTACGAGATATTTGTTTAAGCAAAGTCCTGGTTCTGTAGATGAGGTCGTAAAATTTTTTAACTTATCGGAGGGCACAAAAAATTTTCTAACTGCTGCAAGTCCTGGTCAATGTATAATTAGCTTAAATAATACAGTTACAGCAATAAAATTTATTATAACAAAATACGAAGAAAACTTTGTATTTACCTAGAGTTGGAGGTGAAAAAATTGAATAAATTATTTAAAAGTTTTGTAATAGTGGTTACAATGCTTTTTTTATTATCTCCTGTATCTTTTGGAGCAACTCCTGAACTAAAAAAACAAATTAAAAAAGAAGATGGATCTTTATTTGAAAAAATCATTGCGGAATGTATTGGTGGAATTGCTGAAACAGTCTTGGATTTCACAACACGGAGAAAAAGCAAATGTAGGATTTAAAGATTATGACGAACTTATTTTTAATAACAAACAGGTGAATGATAGTTTATCACCTTTTACTAATGAATTATGGTCTAAAACAATGAAATGGTATCAGATTTTTAGTATTATTTCTGGAACATTGATACTAATTGCAGTATTTGTATTAGCATTTAAAATGATAAATGCTGGCATGAATGTTGCAAAGAAAAATGAGGCAAAAGAAAATTTGATGCGATTATGTTTTGGAGGTGTTGCAATAGCTCTAGCTCCGTTATTTATTAGGTTTTTGTTGTATATGAATAATAGCCTAGTATATTTATTAGTTACAGCTACAAATGCTGGAACACTTGATGCAACGTTGGGAAACTCAATGTTAACGAGTATAAAAACTGGAAATGCAATTTCAACAGCTCTTGTAATTGCAATGTTCATATATTTATTTGTAAAACTAAATATTAAATTTATAGTTAGACAGTTTACAATTATAATATTTACTATTTTTACACCTATTGTCGCTGGGCTTTGGATAATAAATAAAAATGTAACTGCTGCATCAATTTGGGCTGGTCAGATTATTATGAATATTTTTATGCAATTTATATATTGCTTTTTATTTTTAATATATCTTGCTTTTTTGGCAGCTAGTGGTGGCTGGGCAATATCTTTAATATGGGCTATGATGATACTTCCACTTGCTGGCACATTGCAAAATTGTCTACAAAATCTAACTTCAAGGATTGCTGGTGTTGATAATGAACAAATGACAAATAAGGTCCTTGGAACGGCTAGTATGCTTGGTTTTGGTTTAGGAGCTATTAAAGAACAATTTAAGACTCCTGAAATTCAAAGTAAATCATTTAATAATGGAAACAATAGCAATTCTAATGGCTTAAAAGGTATTATATCAAGAGCTAAATCATTTATAAATCCAGTAGCAAATCTATCTGATGAAGAAGATTATAATGGAAATATAAATCCAGTAAGAGATGTAATAACACCTACAAAAGAAAGTAAACAAAATACTATAACAATGCCTAAATCAAAAATAGATAACAAAAATAATATAAGCAATGGAAGAATAACTCCAAAATCAGTAGTCAAAAACGTCGCAAGTGCCGGATTCAAGGGAACAAAAGCATATTTAAGTGTAGGGGCGAAAATGGCTGAAGGAGATTTTAATTCATACAAATATAAAAAACACACATCTTCCCAAAATAACAAGTCTATGCAAAATACTGAATATTTAAACAATATAAACAATTTGAAGAAAGGGGCTGAAAATGAGTTTAAAGGAAAAAGCGAAGAATGAAATTAAAAAGAAATTCAAGAAAATCGTTTTAAAAATAATTAAACCATTTATTCCATTTATCATTGTAATTTTGTTAATTGTTTTAGCAGTATGCACTGTAGTAGATTCTATGTTTACAACTGAAGATGATATGCAAATGGCGGAAAAACTTTCTAGTGAAGACTATGAGACGCAATATGAGGAATGGATAAAAGATAAAGAAAATACACCTAACACAGTAATAAATGATGGAGCAAGTATTATTCCAAAAGGTATGTTTATTTGGCCAATACCAAATTATTTGACTATAACATCACATTTTGGTATGAGAATACATCCTATAACTGGAGTTTATAAATTACATAGTGGGACAGATGTTGGAGCACCTCTCGGAACAAATTTTGTGGCGATGGCTAATGGTATTGTTACAACAGCGAAATATAGTAATTCATATGGAAATATGGTAATGATAGACCATCGGTAATAGCATTGTAACTTTATATGCACATGGTTCTGAAATATTAGTACAAACAGGTCAAGAAATAAAACAGGGTGAACCTGTATTAAAAGTGGGCTCAACAGGATATTCTACTGGTCCACACGCACATTTTGAAGTTAGAATAAATAATAGCTTTGTAAATCCTGAAACTTATTTTGATATAGGAGGCTAGAAAATGGTTTTAATTTTTACAGATAATGAAATATTAAACAAAGATTTAAATAAAAATATTGAAAATAGCAGAGTAGTGTATTATCCAGACTACATTCTTGAAGAAAAAGAAGCAAATATTCTAATTGCTACAATACAGCCTAACAAATATAATTTCAAAGACTTCATGTTTAAAGTTAGAGAAAAAAATATAAGAGTAATTTTAATTCTTGAAAATTCACAAGTATCAGAATTAAAAGATGCTCTTTTTTTAGGAATATATGACTTTGTTTTTGATCCATTTGAAATTGAAGATATAAAACAAAAAATAAATTTTGAAACACATTTTTCTGAAATTTCAAAGTATATAAAAGTATACATGAATTAATGAATGTTTTATCTTAGAAAAAAATTAAAGGAGGAAGTAACTTGAATAAAAAAATTAGATTAATAATTATTATATCAATAATATTAATGTTGAGTTGTAGTATTATAGGGGTTATCTTTCTTATGTTTCAACACTATACTAAAAAACAAAATATTAATTTAGTGTATGAGAACTATAATGATAATGTTATCCAAAATCGAATAATAGATGAATTAGAAAGTAAAGAAAATCTCAATAATATTGATGATTTAATGTTACAAATTGATGGGACAAATATACTTGGAATTATAAAAATTGATAAAATAAATTTTGAAGGCTTCATTTATGAAGGAACTTCACTTAAAACACTTGCAAAAGGTGTCGGTCATTTTGAAAATACACCATACCTTACAGGGAATGTTTGCCTAGCTGCTCATAATACTAATTCATATTGGTCTAAGTTACATACTTTATCTAAAGGAGACAAAATCCAGTATACTTGTTTTCTAGGAACTAAAGAATATAAAGTAAACTCTATTACTAAAATTAATGAAACAGATTGGAGTCCTTTAGAGAATACTACTGATAATACACTTACACTTATTACGTGTGTAAAAGGGCAAAAAGAACTTAGACTTTGTGTACAAGCTAAAGAAATAAAATAATTTTCTCTTGAACATTGTCAAAATAATATAAATAATGTTACCCTAGAATAAATAACAATTACGAAAGGGTGATTATATGAAAAAAAGAGTATTAATTATTATAGTTATTGGTGTTGTACTTGCTATAGTACTAATTAAGTTGTTGGACGATTCATCGCCTATGATGAATAATGAAAAAATAAATTATGAAAATACAATTATAAAAAATGATGCTGGTAGTATTCCAGAGCAAAATTATGATATTCAAATAGACACTATTGAAAAAGAACATAATACAGATATATTGCAGGAAAGTCTTGTTTTACCTAAAAATAATGATGTATTAGTTACTAATTCTAATAATACTATAGAAACAAAAGCACAAGAGACTAATGAAACCAATAAAAATAATAACACAGAAACAACAAAAGAAAATTCTAATAATATTCAAGAACCAGCTACTTCACAAGAAAAAACAGAAGAAAAGAAAGATACAACGATTAATAACAAAAACGAAAAGATAGACACAAAAGAAAACATAGAGGAAAACGAAAAAAAAGATGAAGAAAATATAAAAACTAAAGAAGATTTTTCGCATCCGGAACTTGCTTATAAGACTTATAGAGCAACTAATAATGACATTTTACCAGAAATTATTAGTTTATTAACAGGGGAAATTTCCAAGGACCAAGAGCTTGTTAACTTTGGCTGCAAGGTTGTAAGTACAAGCAAAGAAAATGCTTATAATAATACAGATGGATTTACTTATTTATTCGTGAAAGATATAACGAAAGGAAAAGTTACTGGAAATTATCAAAAATTCACTGAAAGAGTAAGGAACACTGTAGGTTCATTTGGAACTTATTACGTGTATGCGGAAGATGAATATACTTATGATGGACAGGGACTAAATCCAAAATGGTCTCAAACCCTAGTATGGATTTATGTAAGATTTTAATATTTTTTTAAAGAGCCTTCAACAAGGCTTTTTATTTATGGGAGGATTTTAGAATGAAAAAAATAAGGAAAATTATACCGATTTTATTATTGATATGTATATTAACAAGTAATATTTCAACTATATTCGCAAAATCAATTTGTGAAAGTGAGAAAGTAAATTTAGTATTTGACCATGATTGCGTATCTGTTTTAAGAATTAAAGGTACCAATATGTTAAAACAAGTTGCTTATGTTTGCTATAAAGATCCTGATACAGGAATTAAATATCCAGCTTTTTGTGTTGAACCTGATAAAGAGGGAATCGGTACAGGCGCTGGGGATTCTTACGATGTAACATTAAGTGCACTATCAAACCCAATTTTATGGAGAATGCTTTATAAAGGATATGTTGGTAGTTCTTATACTTCTTGGGGTTTAGAGTGTGATGACGATTTGTATTTTGCAACTAAGGCTGCTGTTCACTGTTTTGCAGACGGTACAACACCTGTTACAAAATATGAAATTCCACATCGTGTTGGTCATGGAGACAATGTGAGTCTGGAAGAGGTACAACGTAGAGGTGCTAAAGTTCTAGAAGTTGCTCAAGCAATTTACGATTATGCATATAATAGTTCTGAAAATTATATAAAAGCTAGCGTTTCTGTATCAAAAAGAGAACAAACAGAAATTAGCTTAGGTGGAACAAAATATTTGGCGCAAAACTTTAATGTCAATGCTAACAAGGAATTAACTTCTTATAATGTTAGCATTCTTGGCTTTCCAGACGGAACTAGAATTCTAAATTCATCAAATAATGATTCTGCTAGTATGTCTAATTCAACGTTTAAAATTGCAATTCCTATTAAATCTATTGTAAAGAATTTCGTTGGTTATATAAATGTCACAGATGCTAAAGTAAAAACATTTCCCATTTTTTATGCAAATTCAGGAAATGATAGTACTCAAAACTATATTATAACTGATCCATCCGAAACATCAAATGCAAGGGCCACACTTGATGTAGATGCTTATAAGTCTACTTTAAAAATTATAAAGTCAGATTCTGAAAATAAAGAAGCAATAGCAGGAGCAGTATTTAATGTTAAATATGCAGATGGAACTAATATTGGTGATTATACAACTGATAAAAACGGAACAATTACAATATCAAAATTAAGACAAGGTAAAGTAATCGTAACCGAAAAATCAGTACCAAGTAATTATGTCTTAGATAGTTCTTCAAAAGATGTTGTATTAGAATATAACTCTAGTAGTACATTATCTATTACAAATGACAAGAAAAAAGGTAGTGTTAAAGTAATAAAATACGATAAAGATAATAATGAAATTCGATTAAGTGATGTAGAATTTAAACTATATAATGAGCAACAAAAAGAAATAGGAACATATAAAACAGATAAAAATGGTGAAATATATATTGAAAATTTAGATATTGGAAAATATACACTAAAAGAAACTGAAACCAATGTTGGCTATGATTTGACAGATGATATAACATTCATTGTAGAATATAAGAAAACAACTACTTTGGAAGTTGATAATGAGCAGTCAAAAGGACAGGTTCAAGTTATAAAAATAGATGCAGATTACAACAATATTCCATTAAAAGATGTAGTATTTCACGTACTAGATGAAAATAAAAACTTTATAGAAGAAATCAAAACTGATGAACAAGGTATCGCAACAACATCAAGATTACCAAGTTATAATAAGACATACTATTTGCAAGAAGTCGAAACAAATCAAGATTATATATTAGATAAAGATCTTCACAAATTTACTATTGTAAAAGACAAAGTTTCTGAGATAGTAATCGAAAACAAACATCAGGAAGGAAATTTACAAATTTATAAAGTTGATAAAGATAATCATAGAATTACATTAGGAGGAGTTAAATTTAGCCTTTATAGTGTTGAATTCAATAAAATTGTAGGTAATTACACTACTGACTTAAATGGTGAGATAAAAATTTCTAATTTACGAGTTGGAAATTATATATTAAAAGAAACAAACAAAAAGAATGGTTACAAATTAGCAAAAGATATAAAAATTGAAATTAAAGCTAACGAAACAAATAATATAACAGTAGAAAATGAACTAGAAAAGGGACAAATTAAAGTAATTAAAGTTGATAAAGACAATAATACGATTTTTATTCCAGATACTAAATTTGAAATACTAGATGAAAATAAAAATTATATTGAAACAATAACAACTAATGAAAATGGTGAGGCCTATTCTTCATTGCTACCAAGTTATAATAGACTATATTATATTCATGAAATAGAAGCAAATAAGGATTATGTATTAAATGATAAGCAATTTGAAATTGGATTAACTGTAGATAAAACATCAGAAATAAAAATTGAGAATGAAAGGATAAAAGGCAAAGTAGAAGTTACAAAAGTTGACTCAAAAGATGAGAATAAAAAATTAGAAGGTGCAAAATTTGGAGTATATGATGAAAAAGATAATCTAATTGAAACAATAGTTACAAATAAAGACGGAATTGCAACAAGCTCAGATTTATATAAAGGGAAATACTATTTAAAAGAATTAGATACAGGTTCAAAATATTATTTATTAAACGAAAATACATTTGAGTTTGAGATAGTAAACAACGGAGAAATAATTAAGAAAACAATAGAGAATGAACCAACAGATATTACTGTTGATGTAGATAAAATAGGAACTGCTGAAATTATGCCTGGAAATGATGTAAATTATACATTTTCAAATGTCGCAAATAATTCGAACATTTATCTAGATAATTTCAAATGGTTTGATTATATTCCAACAGATTATATAAGATTACAAAAAATGACTACTGGAAAGTGGAATCAAGATTTAACATATAAGGTATATTACAAAACAAATAAATCTAATGAATATATTCTATTTAAAGAAAATTTAAAAACAGATGAAAATTATGATTTAGATTTTTCTCAAATTACACTTGAAGATGATGAATACATAATAGAAACGATGTTTGATTTTGGAAAAGTTGAAAAAGGATTTAGAGAAAGTACATCTCCAACAATGACTTGCAGGTCTTTTGATACACTAAAAGATAATGATGTATTTACAAATAAAACAAAAACTGTTGGCACATATTTTGATGTAACTTCTGAAGCAGATAGTACTTGGACTACAATTACACATGTTCCAGAAAAGCCACATGAACCTGTATTACCTAGAACAGGTAAATAAAGTTATTAATCTTCCTTAAATTTGCTCTTCAAAATAAATTTATAGGAGGATTTGTCTATGAAAATTACAGACGTAAAAATTTTTAAAATTAAACAAAGAGGTGCATTATTAGGATATGCAAATGTTATTTTTGATAACTCTTTTATCATTAGAGGTATTAAAATCTTAGAGAATGAAAGGATTGGTAGATTTGTTGCAATGCCTTCAAGAAGATTAAAACAAGAGAAAAAGGCTTATAGAGATTTATGCCATCCATTAAATCAAGAAACAAGAGAATTATTAACAAAAGCTATTTTCGAGGCTTATGATGCATTAGAAGAAACAGAATAGTAGAATTTGTTTAAAATTTGCCCTACCAATACTAGAAAGGACTTTTTTATGATTTTAACCAAAGATTTATTAGAGGATTTATTGAGTATAGAAAACAGTATTCGTTCTCTTACATTGGTACAAAATCCGAATAATTTACAAATAGAATCGTTTTTAAGAAATTTAGAAAAAAGAAGATACAGCATATTAAATCAAATCAAGTTGTATAACAAGACCGTAACTTATGGAACGCAAAAAATTACAACTATTAGTGATGAGTATAAGGCAAAGTTTGAAAATAATATACTTAAAATTTATATTCCTGAAGTTATGCCATCATACAAAAATTTAAAAACACACGCATATAAAAATATTCTTTTAAATATTGCTGATAAGGTAAAGAGTTACGAAGGTATATTTAATTCACAAGTATTTATATATATTAAGATTTTTGATAAAGTTGAAAACTGGGATATTGATAATAAATTTATAAAACCAATTTTTGATAGCTTAATTGTAAGTAATGTTATCAAAGATGATAATATAAATAACGTTTTTTACTGTGCAAAGGGAGAGCAAGGCGATAATGCTCATACAGAAGTCTATGTTACAGATGTGAATAATTCGGTAAATTTGTTTAGAAGTATGTTAGTCTAAAATGTAATTTTTTTAGTAAATTTTAAAACTAAAATTAGGACATTTTTTATTGTATTAAAAGCCTTTAGTTTCTATGCTTTTAGAAAAAAACAAGACATATTTTTCTTCATAGGGTAGGTGTGTGTGAGCGTAAGCTCTCACATTGCTACCCTATGGACCATTATGAGAAATAATTTATAAGGCAGGTGTTTAAAATTAAAAGTATATTTCCGACAGATAAAAATGAAATAGAATTAATTAAATTTATAAATACATACCAATACCTTTCAACAAAAGATTTACAATACTTTTTTAAAACAACATATTATCCCAAAAGAATTGCAAAACTTATTCAAAATAATATTTTAAGAAGGTACAAAAAAAATCTTGTTCTTGCTGAAGATGGATACAATTTTATAAAAATGATAGGACTTGAAACAACTAAATTGAGATATCAAGAAAAATATGCTACTAGATTAAAATTTATGAGCCATTTGGCAGCTGTTCTACGACGTTCTAATGCAATATTTACACCATCTTATCAAATAAAAGATAAAACAGTTTTCACCGAAAGTTCAAGAAAATATATTGGAGTTTTAAAAATATTTGGTACAAATTATTTGACATATCATATTTCAAGTACCCATGATGATAAATACATAAGTGCTGTTATGTATGACATACAAAAGGAGTTAAAATATAAAAATATAATTATTCTTATTAATGATATATCAAGAATTGATTTTCTAAAATTTTCTTTTGGCTTTAATTCGGTAATTATATGCGAAGATACAAATGAAGCCTTAGAAAAATTAAAGTATTTACAACAAATAAATTGGACTAAGGCGATAAAAGCAGAATTTAAAGAGAATATTTTTTTATCTGACTTAAATTTCTGTGATTATACAGATAATAAAGATTTATACATTTCTTGTTTTTATTTTGTTGATACTGAAAAAATAAATAAAATTGATACCTTTATAAATAATAATATACATAAAAATGTAAATATTATTTGTCCTAACTCTGTTGTTCAATATTTAAAAAATAAATTACCTAATTGTAAATTTCACGTAATAAATATAGCAAATTTTATAGAAAAGAAAATTATTTTTTATGAATAGAAAAAAATTTATATATATTTTAACAATAGCATTTATATTTTTGAATTGGATAATAGACTTCAATATCAGTTCTTATGTAAAAATTTTAAATAAATGCTTTAATAAGAATATTATTATAACCAAGTTATATTATGCCATTATTTGCTCCGTAATTGCCCTAATTTCGATTTTAATAATGGTATGTATAAAATTAGTTATCTATTACAAAAAAGACGAAATAAAAGGCATTAAGTTAAAAAAAGAAGATGGAACGCATGGAACAGCAGATTGGATGCCTGAAGATAAAATTGAAACAGTTTTAGGAAAAAATGAAACTCCAGGTATTATACTTGGAAAATTAAACAATGATATTATAAAATTACCTTTTGATAGTTATTTTAATAAAAATATCGCTGTGTTTGGATCAAGTGGAAGTATGAAAACAATAGGATTTTTAATAACAAATTTATTAGAACTTTTTAAATATAAGAAATCTATTGTTGTTACTGATGCAAAAGGTGAAATTTATAGAAAAACAAGTAAGCTTTTTAGAGATAATGGCTATGTTGTAAAAGTATTTAATCTAAACAATATGGCCAATTCAGATAGATGGAACCCATTGGGCGAAAACGAAGACATTACAGATATACAAACAAGTTCAAATGTAATAATAAGTGGAACGCAAAAGAAAACAGGGAAAGATGACTTCTGGCCACGTGCTGAAGAAAATTTATTAAAAGCATTCGAATTTTACTTTATGGAAAATAAATTAGAACAAAATACTTTAACAGATATTTATAAAATAATTGCAAGTGGAGATATTGCAACGCTTGATACAATATTCAAAAGACTACCTCAAGAAAGTCCAGCGAGAATGAGTTATAATATATTTGCCAGTCGGTTCTGATACAATAAAAGCAAGTGTACTAACAGGTCTTGGAACTAGGCTTCAAGCATTTCAAAATAAGGAATTGCAGGAACTTACTAATCATACCGACATAGACCTAACATTGCCAGGAAAAGTACCTTGTATTTATTATGTAATAACAAGTGATATGGATTCAAGTAGAGATTTTTTAGTGTCTTTATTTTTTACATTTTTGTTCATAAAACTTGTAAAATATGCCGATTCAACTGAAAGTGGAAAATGTGAAAACGATGTATTTTTCTTTTTAGATGAATTTGCAAATATTTGCCAAATACCTGATTTTAACAAAAAAATATCAACTGTTCGTAGTAGACGGACTTGCTTTAATTCCAATACTCCAAAATATTGGTCAATTAAACAATCGTTATCCAAATGGATTAGCAGATGAAATACTTGGAAATACCGATATAAAACTAAATCTAGGTACAACAGACACATTAACTGCAAAGTACTTTTGCGATTTACTTGGCGTTGCAACTGCAGAAACTCAAAGCATAAAGAAAGATTCTGGACTTGAAGGAGCATTAGAATTTGGTCAAAAAAATATATCCACTTTGGAAAGAAATTTATTAAATCCTGATGAAATTATTAGAATACCTAGCACAGAACTTATGGTTATTATTAGAGGAAATAAACCATTGTTATTACAAAAGATGATATATACTGAACATCCATTAGCAAAGAAATTGCAAGATAATTCTGTACTTACATATATTCCAGATTGGAATAATAATATTGAAGTTCCTAAAACAATAGAAAGAGAAGAAAAGAAAGTTGCTACAAAGGAAAATAAAATAAAAAAAGAGCAAGAATTTGAAGATATTACATTTGATAACTTTTAAATTTTAAGCATTTATCAATATTGATAGATGCTTTTTAAGGTGGTGAAATTTTTGGGAGATACTCATATAAAAGAAATTTTGAGAAGTAAAGAAGAAAAAAGAATATTAACTCGGTTCAATTACAGGAATTGAAGATGAATATTATTTAAAAAATGAACATATTGCCTGTGCCATTGTTTGGTATTATGATGTAAAAATTCTTATTCCTGTAAATTTACTAGTACAAAAAAGTACAAGTAAATCAATAATCAGAGGAATGCTTGGTGCTGAAATTGACTTTATTGTGCTTGAATATGATAATATTTCAAATATAGCAATAGCAAGCAGAATCGAAGCTATGAAATTAAGAGCAAATATAGAAATTCCAAAATTAAAAGTAAATGACACAATAAAAGTACGAATTATTGCGGTTGGAATTAAGCATATTTTAGTTGATATGTATGGAAAAGAGGTAATTATAAAAGCTCAAAATTTAAAACATATTTATATTGTTAGTTGCAAGGATATATACAAAGTTGGAGAATATCTAAAAGTAAAGATAAAAAAATTAGATATCGAAAATAACATATATGAATTGTCTGCAAAGGAATTTGAAGAAAATCCATTTAAAAATATACGAAAATATATTGTTCTTAATGGCGAATACACAGGAACAGTAATTGCATTTCCAAAAGGTAATTCTGGAATATTAGTACAATTAGATAATTCAAAAGTTACAACACTGTGTAGAGTTCCTGCAAGATTCAACAATTATCCACATTTTAATGATAAGGTGTTGATAAAAATTACAGAAATAAACGAAAATAAGAAATTTATATATAGTTATTTGATGAGAATAATTTAGTATTATACTGGGAGGTTAAAAATGGATGATAAATTAAAAGTTATAAATTTTATACAGGATTTCGGATGTGCTACACTGAAACAATTACAAATATTGTTCAATAAGCCAAATGATAAATTTAAGGACATATTATCAAGTAATGTTATAAGTAGAAAAGGTGATATATTTGTTCATAATACAGCTACTATTGATATGAAAATGATTTATGCAATAGATATTTTGTGCAAATATAAGAATAGATTTAAGTATTTTCATAAAGGTTTTGAGCCAGTATATATTACCTTTTTAAGTAAAGATAACCTATTATATAATATCATTGTAACAGATAAGGCAAGTGAGAAAGGTGTTTTGAAGCTATTAAAAATAAATAGTCCTGTTATTCCTGAAGCAGACAAGTTTATTTTATTGTTTGAAGATGATAGTTGCCTAACTAACCTTATATGTAATACTCCGTTTATCTATTGTGTTTATCCTGATATGAAAATATTAAATAAAAGGAAAAATAATTGAATTTTATAAGGGATAATGCTATCATTATGAATGAATTCATATTAATATATTACTAAATCAAAAGCAGGTATCTTAATTCTTCATTAAAATCCTGCTTATTTTTATTTACTATGAAAAGTTATATTATTCTAAATTTCTTAAATTCATTGTATCAATAGTATCAAATAAATCTGTTATTGTATTTAAGTGGATGCCTCCGCCGATTCTATTTGATTGATATTCTTTTGGAATTTCTCGTACTAATTTTTCCTCTATTTTATCTATTTTGTTCTTGTCAGTTTCATAAATAATAAAGATTCTTGTAGTATCTAAAGCTCCATAAGAATCATATGGAATAACAGATTGATTTACTCTACCATATAATAGAGTATCAAATTTAGGTTTTACTTTCCAATGTCTTAATATTCGCTCCCTTAAATCTCTAGTAGTTTGACCAATATACAATTGATTAAAATTATCTAATACAGCAATATAAATTCCTGTTTTCTTTTTACATTCTTTTAGATCTTTTATTTCTATCATATTATATTTTTTTACTACTTTATTAATAGTTTTATCAAAAGTTTTGTGATTTAATTTTTTAATAAATTTCATATTTAAGTCATAATTTTGTAAACACATAGCTTGATATCTTCTACAGTATTCTTCAGATAATATCAATTTATTTCCAACTTTTTCGAATTTTAGTCCAGGAGGTCCTATACGAGTATAGAGCTCAGTAAATTCTAGTGTTTCTTTTTGTTTTTTCCATTCATCCCAATTTTCTAAAATATCGTTATATGCTGGAACCTTTGTGTAACTCTCTCTATCGATTTGTGCAAAATTATCTCGTGTTAAATTTAGTCGTACTTTTGTTTTATCTAATAATATACCAAAATGTAATACATGAGTCTTATCAGAATAATATTCTAATATATAACTAAAATCTCTTTCGACACTCAAAATACTCACCTCAAATTCTTATTTTATTTATATCATAAAAAATGTTTATTGACAATTTTAGATTTCAAAAATTTGTTCAACATTATATTGCTGCTTATATTCTGTTATTGCTTGCATTACTTTTTCTCTAAACTCTGGATTTAAAATATAAGGTAGATATACAATATTCAAATTATCATTGTTGCAAAACATATAATTAAAAAACTCTTCTATATCATAGTTCTTATTCATGTAGTCATTTATTGCATGTATAAACCAGCTCATATAAAAGTTAAAATCATCACTTTTATATGCTTCTATATTAAAATTCATTAAAAAATCTTTTTCTTTTTTCAAAAAATATTTTAGAAATTTTTCTTCTTTAATTTTTTTAAAATCTGTATTCATTTTTATTCCTCCTAATAGTGCGATAAAGCTTTGTTTTATTATTAATATAATGGTATCTTCTTAGAAAAATTATTACAGAAATTATATATTTTATTGCTCATTTTCTATTATATTTATATATTTATTTATTAAATGTGAGAAATACCTTAGATTTGATGGGAGCGTTAATCTTTTAAGTTCTTTAATAGTTAGCATATCATAATATACTACGTTCTTTGTACAAATGTATCTTACAATATCATCTGGTGAAATGTGATGAATTGTTAAATAACTATAATCAAATACAATTAGTGAAAGAATTGTAGCTTCTTTTTTAGAAATATCTTTATAATATGCTAAAATATTTTTTTGGATTTCTTTTATATGGCTTCTTGATGTTGTTTCTCGTAAAATTTGATTATATTCATTGAATTTTGACTGAAACAAAACTTCTTCATCTATTTTAGATGAAATATTAAATATTTTTTCGACATTTACGTTTTCTTTGCTTATAATTTTTTCTAGTTCTGAACTCATGTTTTTTCTCCTTTTATATGTGAAAACTATAATTTTTATTATTCATTTAATATTTTTTATAGTTTAAAACTATAATATTGTGCAAAATTATAGTTCTAAGCTAATTCAATTTTAAATTATATTTTAATATACTATCATGTGGGGGTAGTATTATGAAAAATATAGAGAGTACAGCTAGCGCTGGTAATACTACACTAGGGAAGAACATTAGAAATATTAGAAAATCACTTAATTTAACACAAGAAGAATTTGCAGAAAAATTAAACTTAAACCCACAATTTATTTCACAAGTAGAGAACGGGAAAGTAGGAATAAGTATAGATACGCTAATAAATATCTGTAATCTAGCGAATTGTTCATCTGCTACAATTTTTCATGGAGTTCTAAAGTCTCCTAGTGCGATTGAGAATTATGAGCTTTTAACTAATAGAGATAAGTCCATAATAGATCAAATGATTACTTGCCTTTTAAATACTAAATAATTAAATTCACTAACAATTATTGGGGATAGTTGTTGGTGTTTTTTTATTTAGGTAAGAACTTGAAATATTTATTATTAAAAAATTCCCTCCTTTCATGAATAAATTTATAAAAAATAAAAAAAATAGCAATAGTGTTAGTCTCTGTTACATACTAACACAAAATTTGTATTAAAATCAAGAAAAAAGAAGTGTGAGGGATTTTTTTGAAAAAATATAATGATAAGGCTAATATAATTGGAAATCTCTTAATTGAGCATAGAAAACAAATGGGATTATCGAAGGAGGAAGTTTGTAGAAGAGTTCAATTATATGGTGTTTATATACACCGAGTGGAATTATATAGAATGGAAAAGGGGATAAGCGTTATAAAAGATTTTGAACTTGTAGCTTTATGCAATGTGTTGAATATAGATTACAATAATGAAATCAAGAAAATTATAGGATAAAATTAAAAGATAGCAAAAATTGCTGTTTTAATTTTTTTATTAATCATTATAGAGAATTTTGGGAGATATTTGATTAAGAAACTTATGTACAGATTTTTGGCATTAGATAGTATGGAGATAATTTTAGAAGGAATGAAACATATAGGATATAATGATAAAAGATACAAACAAAATAAAAAATTATATTTTACTAAATATATCGGAAAGTTTATACAAACTTTCCGATATGTTCTTTAATTTTATTTACATGCATTTTCAATTCTAGTAACAAAATCTGGCATGTTTTTTATGTTAGAAGCGTCATCTAATAAAAATTCTTTTAGCAAATTTGATTCTTCTTCTGTTAATTTTTCATTTTCAAGAATATTTAAAACTAATTTGTCTGCTCTAATTTCTAGGTCATCCTCAGAATAATATCCATCTGAAACAAAAGTATATCCATTTGCAACTTCAGCCATCAAAGCATCATATTCACTAGCATTAAATTTTCGTATTATTTCTTCAATTTTTTTATTTCTAGCTTTATTTTCTTCTTCTGCATTTTTTAGCTTTTCTTCAAGTTCTGGATCTGAAACTGTTTTTTCTTCTAAAATGTCATTTGAAGTTCTTATATAGGCTTCTTCTGGAACATTTTGAAGTATTGGCTCTGGTACATCAGGTACTACTTTAATTTTTTCGATTATTGTAGAAACTGCTTTTATACTAACTGGAATTAAAATTAATGCTAAGATAATTAAAATTAATGCTGTTTTTTTACTTTTCATATTTACTTCCTCCTTTTTTACATTATATCATATAATATGAAATAATTATTAGGGTATCGTTTACACAAATCTAATAGACTTCCTGCTCTCACATTGATAGATTGGTATGTTAATACACAATCTCCATTTTGTACTTCTGTTACATACATTGTATGTGTTGCAGTTCCTAAATTTCCTAATAAATTTGCATCAGCAAGTTGTACAACGTCCCCCATACTCATATTAGAATTTGCTATTAATGTGGGATTATTTAAAATTTCTTTGCCTTTATAATCATGATACGTGGCATTAGATTTCCAGTATTTTGCAAAAGATTTAGCACTAATCCATGGACTTGGATCTGCTAATTCCCAACTGTAATCTAGTTCGTCTGTAGTCGTTACATCTGTATATGTTCCATTTTGTCTATAAACATACCAGTCATTTTGATAATGTATTCCAGAAGCTAGCATACACTGAGATACAAAATTAGAACAATTTCCACCATTTGGTCCTAATTTGGTTACATTAGGATAAGCTGATATATATGAATCATAATTCTTACGTGCATAATATACACCCATGGTATAATCTCTATTTACTGGTTCTAATATCCATTGTTCATTTACGTGACCTTGGTATGTGTATTGGTCAACATTCCTTCCTTGATCACATGTTGGACCATTTACAACAACAGCTTTACTTGAATTTGATATTACTGTATATAAAACTACTGTCGAATTTTGTGTACAACCAATTTGAAATTTTTGTGCATTAGTTCCATTTATTTCATATATTTGTACATTTGCATAATTATCTGCTGAGGCATTTGCAATATCAAGAGCATACTTGTATGAACCATTATTTCCTAGTCTTGAATAAATTGAGAATGTAGCATCTCCATTGTATTTCATATACCATCTCTGAGAATCCGTTCCGTTATATTTGTATTGTTGTACATTAGTTCCATTGGCCGCTGTACCTCCTGATACATCCAAATATTGTCCTGTATATACATTTTTTATAAAGAACTCTTTACCGTTTAAATCAGATATTTCCATATTATTATTTCCATCATTTAAATTCAATGGTTTTACTCCATCAACCATATATTCGACTTTAGAATCTGTTATATCTGATATTTCATTTGTTAAAGTTGCTGCATTGCTAGCAACGGGTACAATTAAACTGCATAGTGTAACAATAGAACATATACTGCTTGTATATAATAATTTTAAATTAATCTTTTTATCCATAATCTTCTCCTTTTATTATAATTTTTTTGGTTTATATGCCTTAATCACCTCCATACATAAGTTTTTATAATATTATGAATCACCTCCTTATATAAAAAAGTTAGATTGATTATTATATATACATTTATGGATTAATATAGTTTTTTGAGCATTTAAACTGTAAAAAGGGGACACCATAAAGGCATCCCCAAAAAAGTTAGAAAAGACAAAAAACAATAGTTAATTAACGATTTGGATTGATATCCTTTTGTGTTGAATTAGTTGTAAGAGTAAGAACGGTAATCATAGAAGTCGATTACTCTTGTTGCCGGATCGGAAGAATTAAGGGAGGTAATTTCAGTATAGATCTGAATCTTACGACCAGAGTATCCGAGGTCAAAAACGGGCTGTCCTGTCATAAGAACGCCACGCTCCATGGTAAAGGTACTTACTGCGCCACTAATAAAATTTCTGGAATTATAATCCCTAATTTTAATAGTTACCCTTACCGGACCATTTCCTTTGTCTTCATCCAAAGAGAGGCAAGTATTGATGTTTAACTTCAGATACCGACCTTCGACAGTCTTGACAGGCGTATAATTGTGCCCATCAATCGAAAAATGCGACGAGATGGTATACCACGTATTCAACGGGAGTGTTTCCACTCCGGACCGAGGCTGTACCATTCCGAAGATGTTGTCAGGTTCAGCAGCAAAGGCACGTGTGGTGGTAAAACCAACGAGCAAGACCAATGCTAATGCGATTGCACCAATAAACCGAGAAACGCTTGTTTTTGTCATAAGAATTTCCTCCATGAATTTAACAGATGTCTTTTCTAACATTTTATCTAAAAACAATTAATGATATTTAGATATTAATATATTTTACATTTATAGTATATGCCAAGATTTTACATTTTTCTTAAAAAAGGAAAAAAGGAAAATTATTTAATTCGATTTAATATACTGAATATAACTTCTTGTACCTTTGGTTTCATATAATTGTCATAATATCCCAAATAATTCATTAATTTTTTGCTATCAGATTCACAAATCATAAAATTGGTGGCTTGTTTGATATTACAATATATAGTATCTACTTTTTTGTTATATCTTTTGGCAATAATAGGATATATGTTTTTTGAGAGATTTCCATCAAATTCATATTTGTTTTTGTATATTTCAAGTATAACTTCTTCCAAATATTTAGTGCCAGAATAATTGTAATTGTAGTTAAGTTTAATTAGTTCATTTTTTATTTTACATTTTATATCTTCAAGATTAATCACATTGTTTTTATATGCAATTAAACTTTTGATGTTTTTTTGAACTGTTGCAATCTCATTAGTATAGGAAAAAACATATTTACTTTCTGTATATTTAGTTAATTTATATAATTTGTCTAATTTTATAATTATTGATTTTTTATATTGATAAAGATTATTTTTTTCAATATATTCTATAAATTCAATATTATTTATTTCTTGGAACTGGCAATCTAATAAAATTATATCAATTTTATCTTTTCTTAGTATTTCTGATATATTTTTATCATCAAAGAAAATGTAACATATTCTTATATCTTGGAAATTTTTACATATATTGTTTATAATCTTATCTAGTTGGTATGGATTTTTTTCTATTATCATCAGATTGTACATTAAAGTTTCCTCCTATGCATTATTAGATACATGTTGTATGACATAACATTTCAATTTTTTACAGTTTTTGTTAAAAAATATATAAGAGACTGAAAAAAACACAGAATTTATAGAAGAAATAATGGAATATATTTTAAGGCCTTATGAAACACTATTAGACTAATATGTAGGTAGTGGAAATTTTGTAATTGTAATGTATAACCAAAATAAAAATAATATTGAAGAAAATTTAGATATTAAATTTGATGAAATATACAATGAAATTGGTTATTAAATATAATATTTCTATACAAGTAGGAAAAATATATGAAGAACCTAATAATGATTTGCCAACAAACAATGATACGGAAAGGCGCTTTGAAAAAGTAAGAGTGACAATTGAAGAAGAAACTCTAACACGATTTAAGGCTACTATTATTGTAGATAATAATGGAAATTCTTATGTTTATAGAGAATGGTTGGGAATAAATAAAAAAAGATGAAAATTAGGAAGAAATAAAACATTTAACGATAATTATAATTTTATAGTAGTTGCCTATAATGTAGAAAAAACTGAAAAATTAGAAAATATAATTGACTGGTTTGAATTGTATGTTACATCAGAAAAAGAAGAATATGGATTAGTAAAAGAGGTTTATGATACTGATGGGAATTGAATATACTTTTACATAGAATTATTTACAAAATAGGAAGGTAGAATTTTGTCGAAAAATGTCGGAAAAAATTTCCATTTTTTTATATATTTCATTGCTTTATATAGATAAATATGATATATATTTTTATATAAAATAAATGAAAGGAGAGAATTTTTATGAGCAAAACTACATTAAAAAAGTTAGCAGTTGTATTATTAATTATTGCTGCCATAATTTCATCATTTTTTCTAACTTCTACTGTTAATGCAACAAGCATAGTATCCAATGAAAAACGTAAGGTAACTCCTGATATTGAAGTTGATGACATAGTACCATTAAGTATTGAAGAAGAAAAAATTATGGAATATGATGCAACAACAGGAATTACAAGAGAAGTTAACATGAATGAATTAAAACAATCTTTAAATACTAGAAAAGGAGGATATTCAGATAGAATAGAGTCGTATGATCCGTTAGCAGAAGATATTCCATCTAATACTATTACTCCACATGCTATTTATAATCCTGTTCCAAATGTAACAGATTTGCCATATAGAGCTACTTGTCGTATAAAAGCTGATGTTTATGGAGAGGAACTTGTTGCTTCTGGGTATGTTGCTGGTCCTAAAATTGTTGTAACTGCAGCACATTGTGTAATGAATCAGAAGGATAATGATGCTTATTTTGCTGACTGGGTGGCTTATCCTGGATATAATAATGGTAGTTCTTACAAAGGAGTATCTTCTGGATGGGCTAAAGTTTACTATTCATCTGGTTGGACATCAACACATTCTACAGCATACGACTGGTGTATTTGTATTTTAAACTCAGATATAGGTAATACTACAGGTTGGTTAGGAACACAATCTTATGGTAGTAATTCTGAAATGAATGGATTATCTGTAAGACTTTTAGGATACCCATTAAGTGTAGGTGATGGAGAATGTCAATATTATACATCTGGTACTATTTCAAATACTAGAGACTTATACTTTGAAAGTTCAGCCAGAAGTGTAGGTGGTTTTAGTGGAGGACCTGTTGCTAGAACATCAGATAATTATGTAGTTGGTGTAAATCATGGATACTATAAATTAAATCCTGAAACTGAAACTGGGGCAAGAATAACTCAAGATATGATTAATATAATAAGAGAAAATATGTAGAAAATTTTAAAGTTTTATAGATGGATATAAAAGAACTAGATTATGTCTAGTTCTTTTGCGTTGAGATGATTCTGATATTAACAAAATATTTGAAATAATTTATAAATGATTTATTATAGAAAATTGACATTTCTTAATTTTTATGCTACTGTTTATACAGTAAATATTTGTAATTCTTAAAGGAGAAATTTATATGGATAATAAGTGGTTTTTTATTACAATTATAGTTGTAATTATTGTAATTTTATGTATTGGGGGATTTTCCATTTTTTTAAATCATAAAAAACAAATTCCAGAAAACTATATTGATGAGTATATACCAAATGAAGTTAATGATAATAGTAATGAGATAAATATACCCAGAGAAAATTTAGATACTAATCGTAGTGTTGAAAATGTAACTATTAAAATCTTAAATGAAACTATAACAAGAGAATCAGTTGAAATATTAATTACAGACAAAAATGAAAACCACTTTCATTGGGAAGAAGATTTTAGAGTGCAGAAAAAAAACAATGGGGATTGGAAAGAACTTAAATATGTAAGTGATGATTTGATTTTTAATACTATTATTCATAAATTAGATGAAAATAATCAATTAAAAATGAAAGTGGATTATGGAAAGTATTATGGTACATTAGAAAATGGCATTTATAGAATAGTAAAAACAGTTTATAATAATAAAGAAATTGATTTATACTCTAATGAATTTGAAATAAAATAGATAAGTCTTTTTGTGAAAAGGGGAGTTAAAAAAATCCTACAGAAAAATGAGTGAATTTTTTCACTCATTTTTTGCGTTGAAATTAATAAAAAAATATTTGAAAAGTAGGCAGTTGATTTAGAACATGCATATATATAGGGAACAAAGATAAAAACAAATGCAAATAAATATACTTGGGGTTGGAAAAACTTATGTATAATAAATGGAGATAAAGTATTTATAAAAATAAATATTCAAAAAAATTATGAAAAATTAAAGTAATATAAAAATAGATTACAAGATTCGCAAAACATATTGAAATATGTGAAGAAAAAAAGAGAAAATTATTCAAAAATAAACAAAAGTGCAACATTTATGAGGATAAAACAGGTTGTAAGAGAAATGATTAGTTGTTGCCAGCTTATAATCTTCAAATAGTAGTATGTGATGAATATATGGCAACAGTGTAAAACAATATAAATCAGACATGGATTATTGTTTTGTATGCCATTAATGGAAAGCTTTATAAAATTTACTATGTTTGAGAAAGAAAACAATAACGAAAGATATAGAACAGTTAATTCCAAAAGATATGAAAGCTGGAATATAATATGTCAAAGTGAAAAAAACATTAAGGTTAAAGAATTCAAGCATATAAAAGGTAATTAATACGAAAGAACAGAAGAAGTGTATGAATGTGAAAATTGTATTAATTGTTTACATAGGAAGGAATAAAGCTAAAATAAAAAAATTAAAATCATTATTGATAAAACATATTTAAATTAGAAAAAAGAGATTTGAACTATAAATTTAACTCAAATCTCTTTTGGTGTGGGACTTTTTTCAGCCCATTCTTATTCTCCTCCAACAATTTCACCTGTTGTTGCATCTATAAAATACGTAAAAGCATCTTCTTCATAAGGTAAATTTTTAGATTTTTCAAATTCTAATTTAACTTTCCAAATTTTTCTAACTCTTTCTTCAACACGGTAATATTCAAGTTCTTCTACTGGGTAAAGAGGCTCTGTTCTTGCTTTGTAATAATGTTCAAAGTCATTTTCCCTTAGATATTCGTACCCATTCATCTTTACTATATCTAAATTTGTGGTAACATTTTTTATAATGTATCCTATATTTAATTTCTTTTCTTTATCAAGAGCTATCTCTTTTGCCGTCGACTCGTTTATCATTATATCTGTATTTTCCGGAGCTTTGTCTGTAAATATAAAATAATATAATTCATTTACTTCAGGAATTATGCCTATTGTTATTTCTTCGTATATGTTAACTACTCCATCATATTCTTTATTATATTTTACGCTCCAAATATTAGCATCTGCAGAATTTTCTGAATTGTATTTAATATCAATATGACTGTATTTTGACGTATCATATCCATATTTTAGACATATTTCACTTGCTAAGTTTTTAATTTGTTCTTCTGTGCCTCGATAATTGTCTATATTTTTATATGCGGCATCAGTAAATATTTTAAAGTTTTTTGAATCTTTTGCATCTAAATCAATCAAAAACTTATTTTCTGTTGTTGCCCTATAGAATAGGCTAGTGTCTGATGGATTGTCTATTAATTCTATTGACTGTATTTTTTCATTTTCGTATCCGAATTTTTTTAAAATTTGATTGATTTGTGCTTCTGCATCCTTTTCTGAAATAATATTTTCATAGTTGTTGGTATTGATGTTTTTAGAATGCCATATTTCATATTCTTCATTTTCTATGCGTTCACCATTGGCTCCATAAAATTCTCCGACTTTCTCTGGATTTTTCCAAATTTTTTCGGCTATTTTTGTTGTTGCAAATACGGTCCCGGTTGATAATAATAATACAGCAGATGTTTTTATAATAGTTGATAGTATTTGTTTTATTGAATTCTTAGATTTCTTAGCATTGTTATTAAAGGCATTTTTTATGACATATTCACATTTGACTGGAATTTCTACTTTTTCTGATAAATCATTGAATAGTTTTTTATCTAACTCATCCATAATTAAATCCTCCCATATTCTTCATAAAATTTTTTTATTTTATTCTTTATTCGATTTCTTTTGGTTCTAACAGTGTTTTCTTTCATATTTAATATTTCACCTATTTCTTTATCAGTGTATTTTTCCATATAATATAAAAGAATAATAGTACCATCTTCTTCGCTCAATTTATCACAAATAAATTTAAAATTTATTTGTTCTTCAGTTTTATCTGGACTAACTAAAGTACTTCCAACTGTTTCATAAGAATCTTCTCTCTTATATTTTTCCATTTTATAAATTTTATTACATTCATTAATTAAAATTTTTATAATCCAAGTTTTAAAATATTCATTATGTTTTAGCTTTTTTAATGATTTATATGCAGATAACATAGTGTCTTGGATTACATCAAAAACGTCATCATCATTTTTTAATCTAATTTTTGCAATTTTATATAATTCATCTTGCATTTGTAACATGAGTTCTGTAAAAGCTATTTTATCACCGCTTTTGGCTTTTTTTATAAGGTCTTCCATTTATTTCTCCTTTTGGTTTTCTAGCTAGATATACTTATTAGATACATTTTACAATAAATTCATTTCATTTTCATAGAATTTTTTTCTAATAGTATAGATAATACAAATAACAAATAATAATCTAAGAGCTGGACTTATTTTGTCAGGCTCTTACTTATAAAATTAAAGTCTATTTGCCAAATTAAGTAAATCTTCTTTTTTTGTTCTTAGATATCCTTTTGTTGTGTTAATATTACTATGCCCCAGTTGGTTGGCAACTTGCTCTATGCTATAGCCGGCATTATGCAAAGCATTAGTTGCAAAAAAATCTCTTAATAAATGAGGATGTAAATCAGATATCTTGCATAATTCTTTATATTTGTCTAAAAGTCTATTAGAGAAATTGCGTGATATTGGTTGCACAGTATTCTTGCTTTTCTGACTTAAGAATAAATATGGATTATTTACTGCAATTTTATTTCGTTCTTCTAAATAGTCTGTTAATGCTGTGTACATTATATTATTTATAACTACTGTTCTAAATTTGTTACCTTTTCCAAAAACATAAATGGTCCTTTCATCAAGTTTTATATCTTTTACTTTTAAATTTGCTAATTCACTTGCTCGCAGGCCTGAATAACACAAAATTGAAATAATACAAAAGTCTCTTTTTGATGTCTTATTGTCAATTGATGTATAATGCTTTAACTTGTTAATATCTTGAACAGACAAAGTTTCTTCTGATGGTATAGGTGGTTGAATCTTTATATAATCTTTGTCTGTTATAACTTCATCAGTTTGTATTTTTTCTTTAATTAAAAAGTTATTATATGTACGAAGTGAAGTTAGTTTTCTATTTATTGTTTTGGGAGAAATGGAATTATTTAATAAATATTGCTTATACATTATTATGTCGGCAAATACCAATTTGTTTAAATCATCTCCATAAGAATCTTTATAATACTTTTCATAAAGCACTACATCACTATAATAACTATCAATAGAATTTTGTGATAACCTTAGTTCTCGCATATAATCTTTAAATTTATCTATCATAAAATCACTCCTTTTAATTATGTTACATTTTAGTATAACGATTTATAATGATTATGTTACATTTTTAATATAGATTTTGTGAAATATAGACTTAAAATGTATCATAATCGCAGTTATGTTACATTTATTTTTAGTGATAATTTTGCTCTATATATTTAATATAGAGCAGGTAAAATTATTGACAAAAATCTATTTTGTTTCTTAAAGATGCTAAACACATTGAAAATCCGTCGTTGATACCGTATTTGTAGAATAGACGATGTTCAAGAAAGAAACATTCATTATAATTGTCATCTCTAATATCAAGTAACTCATGAAATTTTTCACGATTTGAATCATCAAGAATTGTGTCAATAAATTTTATTAGTTCAGTTTGGCTCTGTTTTGCTTTTTTCTTTAAAACTTCAAGGTCATTATTACTATTAATATCAAATAAGCCATCATTAAGTTTTTGTTGAAAAAGTAAGTCAAAATTATCTTCATCCTCCATGTTTCCACCTCCAATATTGTTATTGTATAAAAAAAATCAGAATAAAGGAACGTTGAAGTAAAAAGTTTTTTAACTTGCATAAACTTGATGTAAGCAGGCAAGAATTTTTATTGTACAATACCACAAAGGAGATTGAAATGGGTTATCGAAAATTGAACGGAAACTTTAATATTATTTCAAAAAATCTATATAAGTATAGAACACTAAGAGGCTATTCTCAGCCAGATTTAAGTCGAGAATTAGCCTTAGAGGGAGTTACGTTATATAATAATGATATATATAAAATTGAGCATAATAAACGTACAGTAAAGGACTATGAACTATATGCATTAATGAAAGTTTTAAATGTAACTTTTGAAGAGATGACAAATGATTCCGAAAAATTATTCATAAAATAAAGCTATTATTCTTTAGAGAATATAAATAGCTTTATTTTTTTTATTATTTTTTTGAAAAAACTTTCTTTTGGTAATACTAATGAAACCGTATTAACATCTAGCTTTGGATTATCTAATAAATTCTGAGCATCATCTTGAATTGTTGATATGAGTTTAGTTGTATTAATTGGCTTTGAAAAGAAATTTACTCCGAGACTTAAGCAATCAGCGGTGATAGCATCTCCACTTATAACGTAAGTAAGTGGTAACCTTTTTTTACTTTCTTTGTATTTTTTTAATACTTCTAAACCTGAAAGCTCTGGCATTTGATTATCTGTGATTAAAACATCTGTATTTTCTATCTCTAAAAGTGATAATAATTCTTTTCCATCTTTAGCAGTTCCGATTATTTCAAAATTGTCTATTTTTTTTAGATTTTCAATAAGAGAATTTAAAATAATTTCTTGGTCATCAGCAACTATAATTTTAATTTTTTTCATAAGTTATCCTCCTTAATATTTTACTTGCATAAACTTGATGTAAATATTATATATTATACAACATATTTTTTAAATAGTCTGTCGAAATTTGTAATAAAATAAAAAAGATATAAATTTTCTAGAAAAAGCTTGAAAAATGAACAAAAAAATAAAAATTATACTAAATATTGAAACAAATTTTAAACATTAATATAATATAGATGTGTATTAAGATTATGTTATAGTTTTACTATAACTATCTATAAAGAGAAAATCTTTATAGCATAATTACTAAAATATATAGTTAGTAATAATTACATCTGTATTTATTAGAATACAGCATAATTTTGGGTTACGACATAGTTCATATATAAATTATTTGCTATGTTTAAAATAAATGAGAAAGTAAACATTAAGTGACTCCCTATACTTAATTTACTTTCTATTTTTTTGCTCATAAATAAAAGAAAGGAGGATTTAAAAAAATCTTTTTACACAAATATTCAATTAAAATTGAAAGGAGATTTTTATTATGAGAAGTGGTTTTGACTTAGAGCTATATGGAGAAACATTTAAAAATTGCTTTATAGAGAGTTCTTTGTATAGAAACGGAAACTTACAATTAAGCATTTATGGTTTAGATACAAATGTAAATCAAGTATCACACTTGGCAGATATTACATTAAATCAAAATGTTGTAGATTTATCAGATGATACAATAATTGTTGATAACAAATTTAAACCAACATTAGTACCTCAATTAGAAAAATTAGGAATTTTAGCAGAGAAAATTAAAATGTGCATTATTGATAATGTTTTTTATCCTATTTATACAATAAATTTTTCAAAGATAAATGGTCAAAAACATTATGAAAATGAATTATTTGCAGCATAACAAGAAATGAAAGGGTTGAGATAATATGGAACAAGGAACAAGAACAAATTTACCAATAGTTGGACGAATCCAACATGGAGAGCAACAACTTGTAAATCATAAAAAGAGGGTTGCTGAATTGGGATATTTTATTGCTAAAACTAAAAATAGTAATATGGACTTTTTACTAAATAGATTTGAAGAAAAATATCATAAAAAATCATATTTAACTATACAGTTTTTCGACGAAAATCCATTAACTATACGTAAAATTAGATACAACCAAGGCGGAGCTGTTTGTTATTGTATGGCTGGAACTTCAAAAGGAAAGCAAAAGATATCTAACAAATGGCAAGATATTGAATGTCGTTCTGATTGTAAATATTGTATTAAACAAGAAGGAGCTAGTAAAGCTATATGTAACTATGAGGGTACTCTAAAATTTATGATACCTGAAATAAGCCAGGACAGAATATGGATTATGAAAATTACTGGCCAACAATCAATTTCAAATTTAGAAGCATATATTAATTTTCAAAAATATCTAGGAAATTCTATAAAAGGAAATTATACAATATTTTTAAATCAAATTGAGCAAACAAATTCCGAAGGAAAAAAATTTAATAATTATGTCATAGACATTGTAAAGGCAGAAAATTTTAATTCAAATAATAATTTAATTTCTAAAAATAATACAGACAAAGAAAGTACGCAAGTAGCAAATAAACAAAATAATTCTAATTCTATTAAAATGCAAGAAAAATCAGAGGATAACTCAAAACAACTTATTAACCCAAAGGAGCAATTAGATAATAAATCTGGTTTAGACAATAATATAGATGATAATGCATCTATAAATGGTATGGAGACAACAACACAACAAAAACAACCGAAAAATACCGAAAATAAAATTAAGAACTACAAAGAACATTGCTTTTTATTTGATACAGAATATAAAAACTTTAAGAAAGATGGTAAAGATGTAGAATACTTAATTGCAAAGGTAACTAATATAGACGATAAAATAATAGATGTGGTTGTTAAACCAGAGTTTAGAGAAGAATTAGAAAAATGTGATGTGGGAACAGAACTCATTATTGATTTAGAAGAATTTAATGAGAATATTGTGTCGAGAAATATTGAGTTTGTACAAAAAATACCAAAAAAAGTAGCAGCATAAAAATGGCTACTACAAATTTTAATAAAACACTATACCAATAATATATAGTAAATATATATAAATGTCAAGTTTTAAGAAAGATTGAGAGGAAAAATTATGAAATATTTTACATATAAAAAGTATGAAGATTGTTATTTTAAAGTAAATGCCTACCTAGCTGATAAAGAGGCGATGGCAATATCTATATATAACAAAGAAGAAGGACCTATTACATGTTGTACTGTATATAGTGATTTATATTTATATACAGAGGGACTTGTTACAATAAAAAATTATAGTGAAAATTCACATTTAACGGATTTTCTAATGGAATTGGGTGTTGTTACCGAAATAATCATGAGACAACCATGCAATCCGATTGTTCAAGATACATTAAATAGCAATAATCCTCAAACTATTGATTTATGTGATATAGATATAAAAAAATTAAAAGAATACAGTAAGGAATGGAATTATACACATGATGTATAACAAATTTAAAAATAATGAAATAGTTATGGTAACTGGATTTGGTAAGGAAAATGGAACATATTATGAAAAGAAAATTGCAAAAGTGATTTGTCGTGATCCATTTTTTTTAGATTATAATGTAAGATTTAAAGATGGAAAAGAGGATTGGGTTGACGTAGATTGTTTAGAAAAATTGGAAGGAGAAAATTAGATATGAAAATCACATACATAAAAACAATAGGTTTTCGAAAATTTGAAAATGAATTTGAAACTGAATTATTTGATATAACATCTATTACTGGCGGAAATGCAAAAGGAAAAACCAATATTTTATATGCTATTGTTTGGGGTTTTTTAGGTTGTAACTTAACTGGTGATGATAAAGTCTATATTGGAAATAAAAATGCTGACAATTGTTATGTAGAATTACATTTTATTGATAATATGGGAATTAATCATACTCTTAAAAGGTTAAAAAACAAATACAATAATAAAAAGAACTTATTACTATTAGATGAAAAAAATATTAGTCAAGAAGATTTGACAAGTTATTATAGTGATAAAAAATTATTTTTATCTATTGTGAATTCAAATTATTTTATTAGTCGTTCTACTGCAGACCAGAAAGCATTACTTGATAAATACTTGCCAGAAATTGATATTAACGAAATATATAATAAATTAGATGACGAAGATAAAAGTATTTTAGAAGGATGCCCTAGAAATGTTATACAATACATTCAAGAATTGAATGACAATAAAAAAATATATGAAGATAAAATAAAAAATCTACAAGGAAAAATTGCCTATGCAGAAAATTATATTAGTGAAAAATTAGATAGTTCAAAAACTTTTGATAAACAAGAAGAACTCTCACTAGCAATGCAAGAACTATCGTTTTTGAAATCTGACCAAAAAGTTGAAGCAAGAAAAAGACAACAAAAAATTGTTGATAACTTAAATTCTCAAATAATTACATATCAAAATCAAATAGATATATTAAATACTAATATGATAGATGGAAAAAAGACTTATATTTCAATAAAAAATGAACCGGTATCATATTGCCCAATGTGTAAGCAAAAACTGTCGGATGAGGGGCGTTTAGTTACTATAAAAAATATGAAAGATAGTTTAGAGAATGAATATTCAAAAAAAATAAAACTTGAAACAGAATTGCAAGAGCTGAAAAGAAATCTGGCTGTTGAAAAGTGTAAATTATATGCACTTGGAAATGAAAATTTAGATGAACAAAATAACAGAATTAAAGAACTAGAGGACCAAATTAAATTGTTAGAACAAGAAAAGTCTGAAATAGACCAATATAATACTTCAATTAATATAAAAAAAGAAAATATACAAAAGGCAAAAGATGATATACAAATATTCAAAAAAAATATTGACGACTTATATGATAATATTGATTCTAATAAGAAGGCTAAGGACGTTGCACAAAAACTGCTAATCAATTATATTGAAGCAAAAATGCAATTTGCAACGAAACATTTAAAAAATGTTAATATTAAATATTATACCATTCTAAAAGATAGTGGAGAAATTAAACAGGATTTTATTATTACATACAAAGGCAACGATTTCAAAAATTTATCCAGGTCGGAAACTATTGCTACTTCACTGGAAATTAGCAATATGTTAAATAAAATTTCTGGTGTAAAATTACCACTCTTCATCGATGATAGTGAATCTTGTGCAGATTATGATTTTATTGAAGATTTTTCAAATGATAATCAAATTTTTATTGCAAAGGTTGAAAAAGGAAAAAGTTTAGAAATAGCAGATTACAGTTGTAATAATGCTCAATTTATAAAAGCAGCTTAAATGGAAGGTATTTTAATACCTTCTTAAATTTATATATGAAAGGAAGAAAGAAAATGGAAATAAAGGATTTAAAAAAATATATTCGTGAAGCAGAGAGTAAGGCTTGGCATGGAAGCCCTTATATAATAAAAATTATAACTAATGATGAAGTTATAGAGATTGAAGGGTATATCATAGAAAGCGGATATGAAAGTTTTACTTCAGCAAGTAAAATATCATTAAATGATGAGTGTTTGTTTGGAACCGATGCTCGTAATGTTAGCAGTTACCATAACGAAGTTTATAGTTTCGGAAAGTTTAAATACATGGATGAAGCATTAAACTATGTGATTGAAATATTAAAAAATAAAGATTACAAAATATTACGAAAATAATGGAGGAAAACTTATGAAAATCAAAGGTTTACTGGTAATGCCAGGAAAAGAAGTACAAAAAGTTAAAATTCCTGCAAATATAAAATTTATAAAATCTCTATTAGGAGAAGATTTGCAAGAGATTATAGTAGATGAAAGTACAGCTATTTATATATCAAGTAAAGGAGACTATACAGAATATAATAGATTTTTTAATGGGTATATATTAATTGGAACTTTTTTGGTTGTATCAATAAAAAATAATAGAAGAGTTTCTATGAAAAATAAAGCTATTAGGAAATATATGAATATATTCAAGTTATCAAAACATAAAAAGAAAATAGAACATTTTCAAGAAGAGATTTTAGAAGAATATTACTATAATCAAAGAAAAATGAAAGAAGCAACTAGACAACATAATAAAAGTTTTATACTTGATGATGTTGCATAAAGGAAGGAGTTTGCATAATGGAATATGAAACAATATTTTTACTAAATATAAACCTTATGGAAAAAGAACAAAAAGAGATACTCAATAAGGTAGTTAAATGCATTTCAAAAAATGGGAATATAATCAGTATTCAAGAAATTGGAAGAAAAACTTTGTCTTATCCAATAAAAAAACAAAAAGAAGCGTATTACTATCAAATAGATTTTGAAGCAGACAATCAATGTGCTTCTGAACTTGAACATATATATAGGACCACAGATGGGGTTTTAAAATTTATGACATTGAAAAATAAATAAGAAAGGAAATAAAAAATATGAATAAAGTAAATTTAATTGGAAGATTAACAAAAGATATAGAACTTAGATATACACCAGCGAATAATATGCCAGTTGCTTCATTTTGTTTAGCTGTTAATCGTAAATTTGTAAAAACAGGAGAAGAAAGACAGACAGATTTTTTTAATATTATTGCCTGGAATAAGCTAGCCGAAACAATTTCAAAATATTTATTTAAAGGAAATCAAGTTGCAATTTCCGGTAGATTAGAAACGAGAACTTGGGATGATGCAAATGGACAAAAACATTATGTTACAGAAATTATTGCTGAAGAAGTAGATTTTATAGAAACTAAGAATAGACAAAGTAATGATGCAATATTAAATTCACCAACTACGACAAATGCAAGTAGTATAACAGATTTTGCGAGTAGTGGCGACGACTTACCCTTTTGAGGAAAAGAATAAAAAAGATATTGCAGAAGAGACTGAAGAAAATGAAATGAAAAGTGGAGCAATGATATTTACGGAAGATGAATTACAGATTTTAGCAAATGCCATAGTAGTATATATGAGAGAATGTGAAAGTAATGGCTTTGGATTAGACAGTTTTATTAGTAATATGAAATTGTTAAATAGAATGAATGCTGAACTTGATGATATTGATTATCAAAGAATGAAGGAAGAGCAGGTGAATGCAAATGCAGTCTAATATTATAAGTGTAAAATACGAGGACGATTTTTGTCCTCGTACATTTAATGGAAAAGAATATGCATATTATACGGACAAAATATTGAATGTTGGGGATTTAGTTGAAACACCAACAAAATATGGTACTAAAATTGCAAAGGTAACTAGAATAAATGTACCAGAGAATGAAATTATAAATATCAAACCATATATGAAAACAATTACTCGAAAAATAGATAGAAATAGATATATCAATTTTTATGAAATTCAGGAAGTTGCAGCATAATGAATGAAAAACAGATTGCAAAAATTTTAGTGCATAAATTACTTGATATGGGATTTGTTGTGCACAGATATAATGCAATAACAACAAATTCAATTTATTTAAAACTAGATTATGGAGTATGTTGTGGAATTCGAATAGCTGATCATAATGGAAAGAAAAAATATCATTATAGATTTAATGTTGTAAAAGGTTATAGTGGAGATAAGATTATTTATTTTAAAAATCTTATCTCTTATTTTTTTACTTTTGAAGAGTTGGCACAGCTATTAAATATGGTAGAAAAAGAACGAGAATCAAAAATTAGAAGATATGGTTTAGAAAACTATAAATTATATATGAAAAAAGAAAAACAAGAAAATGAGCTATTTAAAAGGTTTAGAAAGGTAGCTTGAATGTGGAGGGAGATAAAATAAAATGAACGGTTTTGATAGATTAAGGGAACAGGTAAAAGATCAAGAAGATTCAGCATTAAAGCAAGTCATTGAATACTTAATATCTCGTGATGATATGGAACAAAAATATCTAAATGAGGAAAAGAATATTAAAGAAATGTGTAATTTTATCAAGGAAAAAGGCAAAGTACATGCTAAAAATGGCTGGAATTTTATTACTAATGAAGTTGTTTTCGCATGGGCTATTATGTACTGGGCTTTACCAAATGCTTTCTTAAAAATAAATAAACCAAAGGAAACAAAAAATATTGTGACTGAGGAAAAAACTACTAAAAATAATGTTGTATCAATAAATACAGCAAAAAAAGTACTTGAGGAGAAAAAGCAGGTTGAGCAATTAACTCTATTTGGAGGTGTTACACAATGAAACAAGAAGAAATTGATGCGTTAATGCTGAAAATAGATAAAAAATGTAAATTTCCAAAATACTGGGATAAATTTATTAAAGAAAACTCTAAAATGCATCATCTTATTATAAAAGATAAGGAAAAGAAAAAATTATATTGCTCTAACTGTAATAGATATTTCACTGATAAAACAATAAAAGTATGGGATTATGTGGAATGTCCTCATTGCCACAAAATGTCATGCGTATATGGAATAAATTATCATCGAAAATCTTTTGAACAGTCTATTGTATTAGTTCAAAGAATGGATAAGCAAGTTGTTATAAGAATTTTTGAAATATATTCTTACTTTAATGAAGGAAAAAAAAGAATACAAAGAAATTGCATAGAGTATGCAAGAATATTGCCTGGTATCGGTAGATTTATGGGAAATAATGTTTATATCAATATGTTTGGAATTATGCGTGTATACCACAATTATAAAAAAATTAGTTGGTCGCAATATAAAGGTCATAAGTATTTAACAGATCATCCTACATATCCATATAACAAGAAAAAACTTGTAAAAGGTACAATTATGGAATATGCACCCATTGAAGAATTTATGGCAAGATTTGCATACTGTAATTACAATTATTTAGATGTATTAGAACTTGCTGCTTATGGAAGTTTTGAACTGTTATGGAACATGAAATTGTATAATTTATGTTTTTATTCTAAAGCATTAAACAAAAATGGTAGTTTTTATAAAAGATTTAAAGTACCTAAAAGTTTCTTAAAATTTATGCAAGATAATAATGTTACATATAAGGAATTGATGTTATTACAGCTATTCAAAAAAACTGACAAGAAATTAATTAAAGATTATAGTTGTATTAATATTAACTATTTAAGATTTTTAATTAAAAATAATATACTAGATGACTTTTTAAATTCTGGTACGAAAATTAATTATATAAATATGAGCCTTATAAAAGATATTAGTAAATATGTTTCATTAAAAAAACTAATGCAATATAAAAAAGGATTAAATAACCTAAATATCTACAGAGATTATTTAGAAATGGCTGAAAAACTTAGTTATAATTATAAATCAAATAAAGATTTATTCCCAAGAAATTTAATTGCAAGACATGATAAAATGCAAATTAAAATTAAAGCCACAGAAGATATGAATACACAATTTAAGGCATATCTAAGATATTTAGAATTATCAAAATATACTTATTCAGATAATAAATATATTATTTTTCCTGCACCAAGTATTGATAGTATGAAAGATGAAGGAAAGCAACAAGGAAATTGTGTAGGTTATATGTATCTTAATCCTTATATAACAGGTCAAACTGAAATATTTTTTGTTAGAAAGCTAGAAGATGTTGCAAAATCATTTATAACGCTTGAATATAAAAATGGAAAAGTTGTTCAAAAAGAACTTCCACATCATGATCGAAATTTTAACGATGAACAACTTGAATTTATTAATAAATGGATAGGATTTAGAAGTTTTACAGATAAAAAAGAAAAAGTTAGGAATAAGGCTACGTTTAAGGTTACAAAGTATAATCTAAAAAAAATAGCTGCATAGAATGGAGGAAAAAATATGTATCATAAAAGAAGTTATAATAAAAGTAATGATTCTCAAAAGAAAACAAAAGAAATATTTGATAAAATTGTTGAAAATTTACAAACTATTGTCGATAACGGAGAATATGAAAGATTTTTGAAATTTCAAAAAAATTTTAGGGATTATAGTTTTAATAACCTTATTTTAATTTTTAGTCAATTTCCAGATGCTACAAAAGTTGCTCGGTAAAGCTAAATGGGCGAAACTGAAAAGAGAACTTACAAAAAATGCAAAAAAAATATGGATAGTAGCGCCTATTCCTAGAAAGTATGATAAAAAAGTAAAAGTTATTGAAAATGGCGAAGAAATAGAAAAAATCGAAGCAGTAAAATATAATGCTTATAGATATGTGTATGTATATGATATTTCTCATACTACTGGAAAAGCTATACCATTACAATCTGAAAGAATAAATTGTGATGATAAAGCTTCTTTTTATAATAAATTAAAGAAATTTAGTAATGTTCCAGTTATAGAGAAAGAGTTATTTGGAGGGAGATTAGGTTACTATAGTGAAAAAGAAAATTTAATTGCAATAAAAAACACTTTATCTATAAATGATAAAGCATCAGTTTTATTACATGAAATAGCACATAGCTTATATGACGACTTTGATTATTCAAAAGATAGGGATTTATCTGAAGTATTTGTTGAATCGGTTGCCTATATTGTAGCTGATTACTTTGGATTAGATACATCGCATTGTAGTTTTAATTATATTATTAAATGGGCTAAAGGTGAAACTAAAACAGTTCTTGAATTAGGTGGAAAGATACAAAAATGTGCAAATGAATTTATTGAAAAATTAGAAAATTTTGAAATGCAGGAGTTACAAATTGCTGCATAAAATGGAGGTAAATGGTTATGCAAAATAATAAAAAATATGAATTATATGAAAAATTAGAAATGTTAGAAAGCAAAAAAATGGCTTATTTAGAAGTAAACGACAAAGCAGGTGCTAGGAGAATTGCTAGACAAATTGAATATATTGAATTACAAATTGATATTTCTAATTACAACAAAATAAAGCAAGAATTAGAAATATACAAAAAGGTTGTACGCAACTATCCAGGTTTACAGCTTGAAATAAAAAATAAATTAACTGAGCAAAAAATAGTATGAAAGGAAAATTAAATATGGATGTATTAGACTACCAAGAAGTAAAAAAACATGTAGATATTTTAAATGTAGCATATCATTTATGCTTAGAAATAACAGATAATAGAAGAACTGAAGTTAAGGCGATTTGTCCGTTCTGTGGCTATAATAAAAATTCAAAGATTGCTACCTTAAGTTTAAATACTGAAAACAATAAATATTGTTGTAGTCGTTGTGGAGCAGGAGGATATTCTATTGGGTTATATGCTCGAGTAAAAGGTATAGATACTAAAAAAGCACTTCGAGAATTACTAGATAGAGAATGTTTTTCAATACAGAAAAGTCATATAGAAATAAGTCCAATAAATGAAATTGAAGATATTAACAAAAGAAATGAAGTATATACTGATTTTTTAAATATGTTAAGACTTGAGAGAAGTAGTAAATTGCAATTGAATTATATGGGATTCTTAAATTCAACGATTGAGGAACAGATGTATAAAACAGTACCATACAAACGTATTCAAAGAAGGCTTATAGCCAATAGCTTATCAAAAAAATATGATTTGAGCGGGATTCCAGGTTTTTATCAAGAAGAGGATTTCAAATGGACCTTTTCATCAGGTCGAGGAATATTCATACCAATATTTGATGAAAATAATAAAATACAATCATTATCAATACACTTAAATGAACCATTTAATGGGACAAATGATATGTGGTTTTCTAGTAGAGATAAAATAAATGGAACAGCAACTAAAAATATTCTAATGAAAAACAATATTAATAGTGATACTAATACTATTGTTTTAACAGATAATTTTTTATTAGGAAATTATATAAAGGCAAGTTTAAATGCTCCGATGATTGCATTTTCTAGTATTAGTAATTCATATCAGATATTGAAAGTTATTGATGATACTGATGTTGATAATATTATATTTGCTTTTAAAGTTGGTGAAAATGATAACTTAGACTATATTATTAATAGAATTTTTAAGGATTTAATACCTTTGGGATATAATCTTGAAACTAAACCTATAAAAGATTTTAAAGATGTGTTAGATGAAAATTTTTTAACATTATATTCGTTAAGAAAAATAGCATAAATTATGTGTAAAAGAATTATTGTATAGCTTACTCTTATTTTAGAGTAGGCTATTTTTATGTCCTATTATATTGATAAATAGTTTTCCTTATGATATATAGTATATAGACAACAACAATAACAGGGAACATGAGTGTTCATAATAGTATTGAATTTGTTTTTTCAAAATTTTATATTGGAGTAGGAAGCTTAGTTATTGATAAAATATTAAAAGAATAAAATGGATTGAGTTTGATAGGAGAAAGATGTATGAAAAATAAAAAAATTATAATTATTGTGCTTTTAATAATTATATTATTAATTATGTGCTGTTGGATATATTTGAACACAGGATTAAAAGGATTTGAAAAGAAAATATCTAATTATATATTACCAGAAAATGTTGAAAAAGTGGCAATAAAAAGTGGAATAGGTGATTCAGGAGGAAATGGTGATTATTCAACATATCGTGTGGTTTTAGTTGTAAAAACAAAAATGTCAATAGAACAATTAAAGCAAGAATTTGAAAAACAAGATGCAACGTTCTCAAGTCATATTATAAATAGTGGTAAACCTATTTGTTACATTACTGATTGTGTAGATACTGTATTCAAATCTGCAAGAGAATTTACATTGAATTTTGATGAATTAAAAATGATTAATGATTTTACTGATTATTATTTTATAGAATTTATAAAATAGGATAGTAAGATAAATTATAAGTTATTAAGTTGGAGGATTCGATGAAATTTGATAAATATAATAATGAAAGTTTAATTAATTTTTATATAAAAAATGGACTTGAGTTTGATGAAAATAAAAAATATTTTGGAACAAATATAAGAACATTTGTTTTAATAGAAAATGAAAAAATTATTGGAGCAGTGTCAATTTCAATATATAAATGTAAAAGCTTTATTGAAGCATTGGCTGTAGATAAAAAATATAGAAATAAAGGGTACGGGAAACTGTTAGTAGAAAAAGCTATTGAAAAACTAAAGAAACCGGTATATACAATTTCTAAAGTAGATGAATTTTATCTAAAAAACGGATTTGTTTATAGTAATGAAGATTTGATAGACAAAGAATGTAAAACTTGTAGTGAATATAATATTACATGTTTTCCAAAAGTGGTGGTATATAAGTAACATTGTAAATTACAAGATAAATAGTAGGTGGTAGGAGTTAATAATGAATAAGAAAAGGATAGTATTTATAATAATAGGTATTATTATAATTTCAATTACTGTTTTACTATTATATTTATATAATAATATTCTACATAAACAATATACTAATGAGGATTTTAAGATTGAAACTTATGTTAGTAATATTGATAAAGACAATGATGGAATAGATGATCAAACAGATATATTGAATAATGTAAGAAATTATATTTCTAAAAATCCTAAATATAAAAGTAAATATTATGAAACAGGATATCCAAATGATGAGTATGGTGTTTGTACAGATGTTGTTGCATTTGGACTAAAAGATGCAGGATATGACTTAATGGAATTAGTAAACGAAGATATTCATAATAACAGAGAAAAATACAACATTGAAAATGTTGATAAAAATATTGACTTTAGAAGAGTAAGAAATCTTGATATATATTTTAGAAATAATCATATTGCACTTACAACGGATTTATCACAAATAAAGGAATGGCAAGGTGGAGATATAATAGTATTTAAAGACCATATAGGAATAATATCAGACAAAAGAAATAAAAAGGGTATTCCACTTTTAATACATCATGCAAATCCATTACAAGTGAATTATGAGGAGGATGTTTTAGAACTGTATGGGCAAGATTATATAATAGGGCATTATAGAATTAGTTAAATATAGCGTATAATCATGAAATAGAGAAAAATTACTAATGACAAAAAATTAAGATAACTTATATTAAGCTATCCTAATTTTTTTAGTATTTATTTCTTTAAATCTTTCCGAATTTGTTGAAGGGAAATATTCGTATCCATACAGTACCTTCAATTTTTTCTAACGGTATGCAACCAAAGTCTCTGCAATCCATACTACCAGATCTATTGTCTCCCATAGCAAATATACAATTTTGAGGAACAATAAAATCGTCAAATCCAATATTTTGATTGATTTCAGTTTTAACATCTTCTTTAAGATATTTTTCATCAAGCTCTTTATTATTTATAAATACTTTGCCGTCTTTAATTACAACATGTTCACCAGGCAAGGCAATTACTCTTTTTATATAGCTTTCTTTTCCAATCTCTAGAATATAGTAAGAGAACTTTTTTATGAAGTTTGATGGAATATACTCATATTTGGCGATTGGATTTTCTTTATCTATTTCGTCAGCAGTATAACTTATTTTACTTGGCTTTTCAAAAGTTATAATGTCTCCTCTGTTTGGTATTTCTTTCGTAGTTCTTATAATTCTACTTAACAACAGTCGTTGATTTTCCATTAATGTAGGATACATAGAAGACTTTTTTACAACAGTAGGTGTAATTATATAATATCGAATTGCTAATGCTAAGATTACTGCTATTATTATGCAGATAATCCATTCTATTATATTTTTGATTTTCATTTTATTAATCATAGTAAATATGCTCCATAAATTATTTTTATGATTTTATTGCAATCAAATAATCATTAGTTTCAACTTTTTTCTTTTTTCCTTTGTAATAATACTCTGCATTTGTAAAATAAACATTGTAATTTTTATTTTGAAAATAATCTCTGCTAATTCTTAAAAGTTCATTAATCTCATTTTCTGATAGGCCAGCTTTTACTCTCAGCTCATAATATGAATATTTTATAATATCTTTATTTTCGGTCTCTTTTTTATTTATGAAACTAATTATAAATCGTTTTAACTCTTGTTCTGTCAATATAATCACTCCATTCTAATAAAGAAATATTTAATTTTCATTTTTTATAAGAAAATCCATTAAATCACTATATCGTATGCTTTCATTTGAAACGTCCATATTTTTTAAACTTTTGCTCATAATATAACTTGCAATATTATTTTCACATTTTTTAATTTCTTCTGGACTGTAATTTTTATTTGAAATTTCTATTCCTGCTTGTTCTAGTAATTCTTGGTTACTTTTTGATAAGTCTAATTTTAAGTTCATTTTGTTTCTCCTAAATAATTCATATGTATAAAATATATCATAAACATTAGTAATAATCAAACTATTATTTACCATATTTTTATAACAAATTGTAAAAAAATGCAAATTTATTAAAAAACGACAAAATATGACAAATTTTTCAATACATATAAGATATAATTCTCGCAGGGCCTAATGACCTGCTTAAGAGAATACTGACAAAAGAATTAGTATAGATTCACAAAGGAAGTAATTTTTTTAATACAGAACATTAGGCTCTTTTATTTTGAAAATATATATTTTTGTAGGAAGGAGGTTTTATTTTTCGTGTTCACTTAACACAGGTTGTTAAGCCCAAATTAAAATTTGGGAGGAACACTTATGGAAAATGAAAACCAATACAAAAATGAAAGATTTGATAGTTTTATAAATAAAACTATTATATTATCTTCAAAAAAGTATTATAAGAACGAAATTACAAAGGCAAATAATGAAATTAATATTATGGACGATGAAAATTATTCTGAATATATGAAGGAATATGTAAAATATGATGATGTTTATGATGTTAATGATATAGACGCCTTTAAAAATGGATGCGAGAATATTGAGCTTGTTTATGCTTTAGAATCACTGTCAGATATTGAAATGACAGTGATTTTTTTGTTGTTTCAAAAGCAACTAACAAGTCAAGAAGCAAGTAAAATTTTGAAAATTTGTTCTGACTCTGTGACTAGAATTAAGAGGAGAGCATTCAAAAAAATCGAGAAATATTTAAAAGGAGAAAAATAAAAATGAAAAATGAAAGTTTATATGAATTAGGAAAAAAGGCACAAAAAGGTGATGAGATAGCACTTCTTAAAATAATTAATCGAAAAAGGAAAATGATAGAGAAATATTCATATGGTGACGAAGATCGATATCAATATATTATTGAAAGGTTAATTATTGGAATAAAGAAATATAAATTTTAAAAAAAATTATTATTTCGGTCGGATTATAGCAAATACTTGTATGTTGATATAGTGAAGGGCAAATTTTAAGAAAGCACTATATAAACAAAAAGGACAGTTAGGATATGCTCTTATCTGTCCTTTTACCTTATTTTACGGAAAGGAGATTTAAGATGTTTTTAAAATTTGTATTATTAGGAATAAGCCTTACTTTAATAATGTTCTTTTTTGATGTTTTATTACCAAAAATCAAATTAAAAATTAGACTTCATAAAGAACTTAAAGATAGAAAGAAAAAAAGAGAGGCATTTAAAAACAAGATGAAAGAATTAGAGATAAAATAATTTCTCTAATAGTATTGTCATATCAAAATAATGTCGACAAAAAATTAACTATAGGAGATTAGATGGAAAGTTCAAAAGAGCAAATTATAAAAAATTTTTTTAATGAACATTTAAAAGTAAAGGACATAGCAGAGAGAATGAATGTATCATCTAGTTATGTTACACGAATTATTAAGCAAGATAAAAGATATTCTGAAGAAAAAGAATATAGATACAATAAATCAAAAGAAAAAAGAAAACTAGATCAAAATAATTTTATAAAACATAAACGAGAACAAAAGATGATTGATGATAATTATGCTTTTGTACAAGAACAACATAGACAAGCAGTATTGGAACTTTCAAAATCGAAACATTTAAGTGATGAAAGTTATAGAAAATGGAATATTAGTGCTTATAGATATAACCCTTCTAAACATAGGTACGAATTTGATGAAAAATTAGGGCGTTCTGCCGATGTACCAAAATATATAAAGGAAAGGTAAAAAATATGGAAGAAAAATTACTGAAAATTTTTAAATTAGCCAATAAATTAGATGCAAAACAAAATAAAATTTATGCTGAAATTGAGTATAGCGCACATAACTCACAAAAACTTGAAATTAATATAAGGTCAAAGAAAGATTTTTCATACATTGAAAAATATGAAATTTATCTTAGAAATACCAATAGCGAGAAGATGAATGAAATGGTTACTTTATTTGAAACATTTGTTGGAGGTGTATTACATGAATAAAAGAGAAGCTATTGCTTATGGGCAAATAACTTTTGAAAGTATGATGAATTCTGACTTTAAGGGAAAATTAAGTGTCGAAAACTTTGGACTAGAAATGAAGCAAGCTTTTAAAATATATCCAAGGAATATTGTACTAAATATTGCAGAAGGCAAAGTTTATGCAGAAAAGAAGTTAGAAGAATTAAAAAATGGATGTGATTCAAATGAACACCAATTATTATAATGAATTATTTAAAAATTATCCAGACGTAGTAAAAGTAAAGCAATTAAAAGAAATGTTACCCAAAATTGGAAAAAACAAAATATACAAATTATTACAAGAAAAAAAGATATATTCAAAGAGAATTGGAAGAGACTATTATGTACCTAAGACAAGTATTATTGAATACTTAATGGAAAAATAACATACTTGAATGTTGTTTAAGCAAGAAAAATTATGTTATAATTATGATTAGTAATTAGACAAATTTTGCTTGCTTTTTTGGAAAGGAGAAAAATGTTAAGTGAAGAAAGCAAACAAAAAGTATTACAAAGGATTAACCCAATAGTTAAAAATAATAATATATCAATTGATATTTCGTATTCGACTCAAGAAAAGAATGGAATTTACCAATGTATAATTAAGTATCAAAGTAATGGAAAATGGAAATCTTTTTGGGCAACAACTGGAATTGATACTGGAAGGGGAAATAAGAGAGCTGCCAGTAGAATTACAAAAGAAATCGCGGATTTGTTTCAATCTTCTATATTAGAGAAAAAAGAGGGAAAAGAAAATAATATAAGTATAGAGGAAATAAAACAATTAACACAAATGAACACAACAAATTATGATTTAAGTCAAGAGACTAAAGCTGATTGGGACTTTTATAAATATATGGAACATTGGTTAGAACATATTATAAAAAATAATGTTGGCTTAAGTACATATATTGGATATGAAGGAAATGTAAAGAATTATATGAAAGAATATTTTTCTATGGACGAGCATAAAAAAACTGTAAAGGAAGTAACTGCTGATGACATAGAAGAATTTTATGAGTTTTTAAGAGATGAAAAAAAATTAAAGAACTCTACTATTGACCATTATAGAAACAATATAAGTAGTGCGTTTAAATCATTACAAAGAAAAAAATTAGTAAAATATAATCCTATAGAATTAACAGAGGCAATTAAGCAAGAGGAAAATGAAGTACCAACGTATAATAGAGCTGAAATTTTAAACCTCTTTAAAGTAATAGAAGGAGATCCAATTGAACTTCCAACAAAGATTGCAGGGTATTATGGCTTAAGAAGAAGTGAAATATTAGGACTTAGAATAGATGCTTTTGATTTTGAGGAAAATTATTTTACAGTAAAGCATGTTGCTCTGGAGAGCTTTGGAAAACACGCAGAACAAAGAATATATTTTGAAGATAAAACAAAATCAAAAAAAGGCTGTAGAACTCTTCCACTAGTGCAAGATGTAAAAGAAATTATACTAAAGAAAATAGCAAGAATAGAAGAATGCAAAAAGTTCTATGGAAATACATATAATCATCAATATGATGGATATTTATTTGTACATGATAATGGAAATTTAGTTTCGCCCAATTATTTTACTAAGAGATTTCATAAGTTAGTAAAAAGATACCAATTAAAGCCAATAACTCCACACGGACTAAGACATAGTATTGCTACTCTGTTACATTTGGAGGGGGTTGATATTAGAGATTTACAAGATTGGCTAGGTCACCAGAGTATATCTTCTACTAATAGATATACAAGAAGTGATTACCAAAAGCAACTTGAAACTGGGCGTGCAATGAAAAAAATATTTGAAAACAAGGATAATATCGTGGAGTCTATATAAAATAAAAAAATATTTATGTAAAAACATAAATATTTCCGTGTTAGATATTAAAAAATATCTGTAGATGGTGGGACAAGAGGGGCTCGAACCCCCGACCCTACGCTTAGAAGGCGTATGCTCTATCCAGCTGAGCTATTGACCCATTTGATATTTTTAATAAATATGTTAGATAATTTGTTAGATAAAACATTTGTAAACGCTAAAACTTAGATATATCAATAAGTTTAAGATAGTGTCCATTATCTTAGAAGGCCTGTGCTCTATCCAACTGAGCTACTAACCCAAAAGCTATAACAATAAATATAATAGCACTATTTTAAAGAAATGTCAACAAAAATTTAAAAAAATTGTTCAACCTTTGCAACAAATGTTGTGCAAAGTAGTATACTAAAAAATAAAATATACAATAACGATTCTTTATAAAAAAGTATTGAAAAAAAACAAGAAAACTGATATAAAATATATATATTATTATTTAGGAGCACATATGAGAAATAATGTTATAGACTTTCAACCAAAAGAAACAAAAAAAATAAATAAAAAAAAATTAGCTATAACAATATCAATTATAGTAGTATTATTAACTATAAGCATTTTAGCAATAATATATTGTCTTAATAAAAACTTTAGAAATGTTATGGATGTTTATTTGTTTAGAAAAAATATCTCAGGTGAAAATACAACAGCAATTGATATAGGATATGAAACAAACACAAATATAATAGGATATTATAAATATATATGCATATTGTCAGAAAATAAACTAAAACAATACAATGCCTCAGGAAAGCTGGAAAACGAATTAGAAGTAAAGATAAATGTTCCAATATATGATGCAAAGGGAAAATATTTGGTTATAGGAGAAAAAAATAGTAAAAAAGTATATTTGATTTGTGATAACAGCATAGTGTGGGAAACAGAAGTAGAAGGAAATGTTTCTAAAATTGATGTTAATGAAAATGGCTATGTAAGTATAATTTTAAAAGGGACGACATATAAATCTGTTATAGTAGTTTATGATGCAAAGGGAAATGAATTATTTAAAACATATTTATCAAAAACGAGCGCTGTAGATGCATGTATATCAAAAGACAATAAGTATCTTAGCTTCGCTGAAGTTAATACAACTGGAACAGTAATCCAATCTAATATAAAAACAATTTCAATGGATAAAGCAAAACAAGAGCCTTCACAGGCAATTGTATATACATATGCTGCCAATTCAAATGATTTAATAATAAATTTAAAATATCATGACAAAAATAAATTAATATGTATGTATGATAATTCTATACATTTAATTACAAATGATATAGACGAAAATATTATGCAACTGGACGAAAATACGAAAAAAGCAGATATAGAATTAGAAAATTATGCTATAAAAGCAACAGAACAAACAACAGGATTGTTTAGTGCAGATACTAATATAGAAATAAGGAATATTTCTAATAATAAAATTATTCAATATACAGTAGAAGGAGTAGCTAAAAATATATATTGCAGAAGTGAGACAATAGCTATAAACATAGGTTCAGAAGTAGAATTTATTCATACAAATGGATGGCTTATAAAAAGATATAAATCATTGCAAGAAGTGAAAGATGTAGTACTATGCGACGGTGCGGCAGCAATAATATATAGAGACAAGATAGAAATAATAAATTTATAAAGGAGGCTACATATGATAATTGTTGATTTAATAATATTGGCTGTATTGTTAATATGCATAGGATTAGGATATAAGAGGGGGCTAACAGGATGCCTGCTAAAAATAATATCATTTGTGCTTGCAATAGTAATTGCATGTATATTGTTTAAGCCTGTTGCAAATATTATTATAAATAACACACAAATAGATGATGACTTGGAAAAATCTATAAAAAACATCATCGTAAAACCAGAAGATGGAAATGAAACAAAAGAAGAAATAGAAAATAATACGGAAACTATAAATGATAATACAACAATGCCAACTGTGGTAGAAAAATATATAAATGAAACTATGGAAAACACATCAGATGATATTAGAGAAAAAGTAGCAGATGCAACAGCAAGAAAAGTTGCAATTACAATTATAAATGCAGGAACATGGATAATATTATTCATAATAGCAAAAATATTATTAGTAGTATTAAAAATAATATCAAACTGGATAACAAAATTACCAATAATAAAACAATTTGATAAATTAGGGGGCATAATATATGGCTTAGCAGAAGCACTAATAATAATATATTTTGTAATGGCTATAATATCTTTTATATCACCTATGATTCCAGACAGTACAATTATATTGAGCATAAAGAAATCATTTTTAGGAAGCTTTATGTATAATAGCAATTTGTTATTAAAAATAATTTTTTAATGATAATATAAACAACAATGTAAAATTACATTGAAATAATATAGAAGAGGAGAAATAATTATGAAATTTAACAAAGACACAAAAATAGGAGAAATTATGGAAGTAGCACCAGAAAAAGCAGAAATACTATTAGGCATAGGAATGCATTGCTTAGGTTGTCCAGCATCACAAGCAGAGACTATAGAAGAAGCATGTGAGGTTCATGGTGTTGATGTAGAAGAACTACTAGAAAAATTAAATGCATAAAATTTTACAAAAAAAACACAAAATTTTCAAATTACTATTGACAAATAAAAAGAAATAGGTTAAAATTAAGCTTGTGTTAGCCCAGAGGGCGCACGGCTTAAAATCTGGGTCATTAGCTCAGGTGGTAGAGCACTTGACTTTTAATCAAGTTGTCCGGGGTTCGAGTCCGCGATGGCTCACCAGACTAGGATTTAAGCTGAAACTTAAATCCTAGAAAGATTTTAAAAGGCCCCGTGGTCAAGCGGTTAAGACATCGCCCTTTCACGGCGGAGACATGGGTTCGATTCCCGTCGGGGTCACCAATTAAATATGCCACTTTAGCTCAGCTGGTAGAGCAACTGACTTGTGGGATAGATAAAGTATATTACTTTATTTTGAACTATCTTGCACCTTTATATGGAAACATATAAAGTGGACACCGCTAATTCGGGGAAGGCTGTCAAATGTTAATCCCGAGCTAGGATTTATCCGAGTGTAGAGACTTTATACGGTGTGCCTAAAGCATAAGCTATGGTAAAGAGAAAGTCCAGACTACAAACATAGAAATATGGTAGCGAAAGTTATAGTAGTATGAATCAGTAGGTCGTCCGTTCAAATCGGACAAGTGGCTCCAATACTTAAAGCTAGACTTGTTGTAAACTTGTCTAGCTTTTTGAGTACCTATAAAGGTGCTAATAGAAATTTTGGAAGGAAGGATAGAAAAAAGTATGCAGGATAAAGTTGTGATTGTAACTGGTGGCTCAAGGGGAATTGGTGCGAGTATAGTAAAAACTTTAGCGAGAAAAGGATATAATATTATTTTAAATTACAATAAATCAGAAAAAATAGCGGAACAAATAAAAAAAGAGCTAGAAGAAGAAAAAATAACAATTTACACATATAAGGCAGATGTTTCCAATAGAGAAGAAGCCAGAGGATTAATTGAATTTGCTATAGAAAAATTTAAAAAAATAGATGTACTTATAAACAATGCAGGAATATCACAAATGAAATTGTTTACAGATATAACAGATACAGAATGGAATGATATGCTAAATATCAACTTGAATTCAGCATTTTATTGCACACAAGAAGCTACAAAGCATATGCTTATAAATAAAGAGGGGTGTATAATAAATATTTCATCAATTTGGGGAATAACAGGAGCATCTTGTGAGGTTCATTATTCAACTGCTAAAGCTGCGTTAAATGGATTTACAAAGGCACTGGCTAAAGAATTGGGACCATCTAATATAAGAGTAAATGCTATAGCACCAGGAATGATAGACACAGATATGAATAAAAATATACCAGAACAGGATAAACAAGATTTTATACAAGAGATACCATTAGAAAAAATTGGGAAGACAGAAGATATTTCGAAATGCATAGAATGGTTAATAGAAGACAATTATACAACAGGGCAAATAATTTCTATAAATGGAGGAATAGTAATTTAAAAAAACTGACTAATGTCAGTTTTTTATTCTTCTACTTTTCTTTTATAATTTCCAGAAATTAATTTTGGCAAATAAGTTATAACTTTATAAATAGCAAGCCTTACTTTTTTACTCCAAATATAAGATTTTCTAAGTCTTCTATGTTCTACTATTTCATTATCATTTTGTTCTTGAACAACTAAAGCTAATTCTACTTTTTCTATAGGGAATATATAGTTTGCATTTTCATTATTGTCCCATTCATTATTTGAATTTCTAAAGCAAAAGTTTAAAGTATCGCTTGATAATAATTCAATTTCAGCTTGAAATCCAAGTTCTGTTTTTTCCATTTTAATTTCATTAACATTATCCCAATTTGAGCCAAATCCATAATGAAGATAAACTTCACTAGAATTTTCTTGAAAAAGCTTACCTACATATGATATTTTAACCTTAGCAGTTTCTACCAATTTATCTGTGTTAAAAAAAACATTTTTTACTAATTCCATTTTTATATCTCCCTTGTTTATCTCTTGTTTAATATTACATACTAAATTATATTATTAAATAAAATAATATTCAAGTATTTTCTACAAAAAAATCAAAAAAAATTTAAATTATTTAATACCCACAACTTTGCCAATAATGGTAAATTCGTCATACTCATTGAAATATATGGACTTGTAGTCTTTATTAAGTGATCTTAATATTAAAGTTGTGGTTCTTACAGAAAATTTACGTATGTATATTTGACCTCTTATTTTAACAAGAGCAATATCGCCACTACTTAATGGAGAGTTTATTTCAACGAAAAGGTAATCTCCTTTCTTTATTTTAGGTTCCATAGAACTATCAGGCATTTTAACGGCAAAAGCAGCTCCAGAAGCTGTTGTTGGGCAATCTATAAAGTCAGCCATGTCATCAAAGGCCAAGACTTTGTTATATGACATATGCCTAAAAATTTTATAATAATCTTGCTCGTCATATGTAGCTTTATCATACATAAACATAAAAGTTTGGTAAGGAACATCTAAAGCTTTGCATATACTTTTTAATAGTCTATGGCTTGGTACGCGTTCTCCCTTTTCTATATGGGTAATATGCCCTATATCTACTTTTATAAGTTTAGCAAGTTGAGTTTTAGTCATGTTTTTATCTTTTCGTGCTTTAGCAATCATATCGCCAATCATTAAAATCACCTTCTTATTTTTATAAAAATTATATATAAAATACACATAAAAGTCCACAAAAAATAATAATTTTAATAAAGATTTTAGTTACTAACCAGACTTGAAATTAAAAATATTGTAAAATAAAAATTTATATGGTAATATAAATTTAAAATAAAGTATAAATATATACTAAAGCAAATATAAAAATAAAGGGGTACAATATGGAGAAAGATGAGGAAAAAACGGTAAAATTAGAAAATGACCAAGAAAAAAACATAGGAGAGATAAAGGAAGAAACACAAGAAGAAGTGAGGCAGACAAGAAAATCACGAAGAGAAAAGGCCAAGGAAGATAAAAGAAAAATAACCTTTATAATTATAATGGCAGTATTAATATGTGTTGTATCTGTATTTTCGGTAATATTTGCTATGCTAAATATTAAAAACACAAATATTTTATCAGGAATATATGTGCTAAATATAGACGTTTCAAATATGACAAAAGAAGAAGCACTAAAAAAAGTAGACAATATTATAAACGAAAAATTAACAAGTGATATAACTCTAAAATATAATGACTACGAAACCATAGTAAATAATAGCCAATTCGGAATACAGTTTGATAATCAGAAAGCTATTAGCAATGCATATAACGTGGGAAAAGAAAACAATATTGTAGTAAATAATTATAAAATTTTATTTGCAAAATTGCATAAAATCAATATTGAACCCGAATTGATTATAAATAGTGAAACTTTACAAAACAAAATAAGAGAAATTTCAGCAAAACTACCAAATTCAGTAGTAGAAAATAGCTACTACATAGAAGGCAATAAACTAATTATAGTAAAAGGAAAAAAGCGGAAACAAACTAAATAGTGAAGAGTTTAAGGAAATGCTTTACGTACAAATTAAAAATATTAACAGCAAAAATAATATAATAGAATTACCTGTAAGAGAAGCAGACCCAGAACCAATAAATTTAGAAAAAATAAGAAAAGAAATATATAAGGAACCAAAAGATGCATATATAGAAGAAAATCCATTTAAAGTATATACACATGTTAATGGTGTGGATTTTAATGTAACAATGGAAGAAGCGGAGAAAATTATACAAGCAGATAAACAAGAATATGAAATACCATTAAAAATAACTATACCAGAAAAAACAATAGCAGATTTAGGAGAAAAAGCATTCCCAGACCAATTATCTACATATACAACAAGGTATAATTCGGGAAACTACAATAGAAGCAACAACTTAGAATTAGCAGCAAAAGCAATTAATGGAACAGTACTTATGCCAGGAGAAACGTTCTCATATAATCAAACAGTAGGAGAAAGAACAATTAGTGCAGGGTATAAAGCAGCTGCTGCATATGCAGGTGGTAAAGTAATACAAGATGTTGGAGGAGGAATTTGTCAAATTTCATCCACACTATATAATGCAGTACTATTAGCAAACTTAGAGATTACAGACAGAAGTAATCATTGCTTCGAAACATCATATGTACCGGCAGGAAGAGATGCAACTGTAAATTGGGGTACAGTAGATTTTCAATTTAAGAATAATAGAAAATATCCAATAAAAATAGAAACCACAGCAGGAGGCGGAATAGCTACAGCCAAAATTCATGGGTTAAAAGAAGAAAATGAATATGAAGTAGTAATTCAGTCAAAAGTAACATCATATATATCGCGTACAACAAGGTACAAAAACGATTCAACAATGGACGAAGGCAAGGAAGTTATAGAGGATAATGGATTTGATGGATGCAACAGTGAAACATATAAAATATTAAAATTAAATGGAGAAGTTGTGTCACAAACGTTAATATCAAGAGATTCATATGATCCAATGGATAGAATAATAATAAGAGGCACAAAAAAAGTAGTAAAACCTGAACAAGAAGTACCAGTAAATAAAGGAAATGAAGAACAAGAGCCAACACAAGAACAAAATCAAACAGAAAATCAAGAAGAAAATAATAATAAGCCAAATACTTAAAAATCCTATTGCCAAAATTAATTAAAAAGTGTATAATCAAAAAGCAAAGAGTTTTAGCCATTGTATGGAGGGTAAAACCAATAAAAGCCTATGAACCTTGTCAGGTCCGGAAGGAAGCAGCAATAAGTAGATACTTTTGTGTGGTGTTTATCTTCCATAGAATGGCTAAAATTCTAACAAATAAATTACTCTATTAAGTAAATCTTAATCTAAAAGAAAGTGTAAAGTAGCCTATGAAAAATGTAGGGGCGATTTTAATCGCCCGCAACCTAAAAGTGGGAGGGAAATATATGAACTATACTGCACTATATAGAAAATTTAGACCAAAAAAATTTGAAGATATAGTAGGACAAGAGCATATTACAAGAACATTAAGAAACCAAATAATATCAAATAGAGTAGGACATGCATATTTATTTAATGGTACAAGAGGTACAGGTAAAACCTCTGCAGCAAAGATTTTAGCAAGAGCTGTAAACTGTTTAAATCCAAAAGATGGAGAGCCATGTAATGAATGTGAAATATGCAAAGCTGCGTTGTCAGGAGCTTTAACAGATATAGTAGAAATGGATGCAGCATCAAATAATAGTGTTGATGACATAAGAATTATTAGAGATGAGGTAAACTTTTTGCCAACACTTGCAAAATATAGAGTTTATATAATAGATGAGGTACATATGCTGTCAACAGGTGCATTTAACGCACTTTTAAAAACATTAGAAGAGCCACCAGCACATGTAAAATTCATTTTAGCAACAACAGAACCACAAAAATTACCAGCAACAATACTTTCTAGATGTCAAAGATTTGACTTTAAAAAAATATCAGATGAAAATATAGACAAAAGATTACAATATATATGTGATGAAAGCAAAATAGAAATAACAAAAGAGGCGCTAAAAATTATAGCTGTATTATCAGAAGGTGCAATGAGAGATGCTTTAAGCATATTAGAAAGATGTTTACAAGAAGGAAATAATCAAATAAATGAAGAGCTAGTAAAAGAACTAGTTGGAATTCCAAAGCTAGAATATATAAGTGGAATAACAGAATCAATTATAAATTATGATGTGGATAATGCGCTAAAAGTAGTAAACGAAGTATTAAAACAAGGCAAAGACATAAGTAACTTAATTTGGGAGATAATCAAATATTTTAAAGATATTTTAGTGTATAAAACTAGTCAAACTTTAGAAATATACAATGAAAAAGAAATAACACAAATAAAAGAGCTTGCAAATAATGTTTCTAAAGAAAGACTATTGCAAATAATATATGATTTATCAAATTTAAGTAATGAAATAAAATGGTCATCGCAAAAGGGATTAATGTTTCAAGTAGAAATTATAAAATTATGTAATAAAGGTCAAGACGTAAAAAACATAACAGGACTAGAAGAAATAAACACAAGATTACAAAAATTAGAGGAACAAGTAAAAAATGGTGTAAAAGTCACAAAAGTGCCAGTTGAGAATACTCCAAAGGTAGATAAAACTGTACCACAAAATGAAATAACCAAAAAAGTGATTAATGGTAAAGAGGGCTCAACAGGGGAAAAATGGCCCAATATATTGAACAATTTAAAAAAGTCTGGTAAAATATTGTTATATACTAATTTGATAAATGCAACGCCAGTAGAGCTAAATGACCTAGTTATTGGGATAGAATTTAAGAATGGAGTAACACCATTTATAAAAAGTGTAATAGAAAGAGCAGAAAATATAGTAGAACTTGAAAAAGCTATTTCAATGGAATATGGCAAGGAAATGAAAATTAAAATAATAGATGGTAAAACTGAACAGGTAAATAAAATACAAAGTGATCCAATAGACAATTTACCAGCAGATTTGGATATACCAATTAATATAATAGAAGACTAAAAGGAAAGGAAGAAAATTAAAGATGTCAAAAAGAGGTGGATTCCCAGGAATGGGAGGATTTGGAGGAATGAACATAAACCAACTAATGAAAGAAGCAAAAAAAATGCAAGCAGATATGGAAAAATCACAAGAGGAATTAGCAAACAAAGAATTTGACTCAACTGCAGGAGGAGGAGCAGTATATGTTAAAGTATCTGGCAACAAAGAAATAAAAGAAATTAAAATAAAAAAAGACGTAGTTGATCCAGAAGATGTAGAGATGTTACAAGATTTAATTTTAACATGTGCAAATGAGGCTTTAAGAAAAGTCGATTCAGCACAAGCTGAAAGCTTAGGAAAGTATAACATACCAGGAATGATGTAAAAGCGAGAGGAAAAAATATGTCATATTATTCACCATCAATAGAAAAACTAATAGAAGCATTTGAAAAATTACCGAGTATAGGAAGCAAAACAGCGGCAAGACTTGCTTTTCACATATTAGATGCAAGTGAGCAGGAAACAAATGAATTTGTTTCAGCAATATTAAATGCAAAAAAGAATTTAAAGTATTGTTCAAAATGTTATAACATATCAGATACAGACCCTTGTCCAATATGTAGTAGTGCAAAAAGAGACCAAACTTCTATATGTGTTGTAGAAGATGTAAGAGATGTAGTAGCAATGGAAAGGACGCATGAATTCAAAGGAGTATATCATGTATTACATGGAAGTATTTCACCAATGAATGGAATAGGACCAGATGATATAAAAATAAAAGAACTACTTTCAAGGTTAATGGATGGAACAGTAAAAGAAATAATACTTGCAACGAACCCAAGAGTAGAAGGAGAGGCTACAGCTGTATATATTTCTAAACTTATAAAACCTATGGGAATAAAAGTAACAAGAATAGCACATGGAATTCCAGTAGGTGGAGATTTGGAATATACAGATGAAATAACATTAAGCAAAGCACTAGAAGGAAGACGAGAAATATAAAAATAATAAAAGGAGGAAAAACATATGACAGAAAAAACGCTAATGAAGATACTAAGTGAGAATGATAAATTACGAAAGGATATAAGAAAACTACAAAGAGAATTAGAGACAACTTTGCAGAAAGGAGAGAAAAAGTAATATATGGAAGGACAAGAAAATGTAAATACAGGGATGAAAATAGAAAACATAAAAAATACAAAAGAAAATCCCAAAATGAAATTAGAGGACAAAATTGGTCTATTGCAACAACAAATAAGATATTATATTGGAATTATAAGACGTCAAAATAGAATTGTAAGAGCTTATGAGATGGATAAAAGAAGAGCGAAGAATAGCGAGGAAGCTAAAAAAAGAATAATAGAAAACCAACTAGAACCTGAAAAAAAGACATTGAGAAAATATAAGGAATCATTACGTACAATGGAAGAAGAACTATTAATGTGCGAATATTGGGCACTGGAAGAATATTTAAAAGGAAGTAATGGAACATATATTGCACCAGCAGATAAGCTACCTAAAATTTATTTCCTTCCAGTAATTGGTAGGTTGGCTCGATTTGGCAATACACAAGGATATCTTGCTGGTAGAAAGAAAGAAATAGTTGAACAACTTGAAAAAATAAGTGAAAGGAATACAGAAGGCACAGAAAAAAGTAAAGAGAGTGAAGATAATGGCATCAATAATCCAGTGAAATCTAAGCTTGATGAATTTGCACGAAACAACCTGGTTGATAATAAAACAACCAGACCAAATATTAAATCTGTTGCGAGATTGGCAAAAAAACCAAGAACACCAAGAACACTTAAGGATAAACCAAAAACAACAAGTGGAAGATTTGAAGGAGAAAAAATAGGTAGCCCAGGTAGAAAAAAAGGAAAATCACAAATCAAATATACAGAAGAAAGATAATAAAGAAAAAGACACACTCCATGAAATCTCATGGAGTGTGTCTTTTATGTCTATATTATAAAATATTAACTAAAGTATCACAAATTTGTTTAGTAGAATTTGGCTTAGCCAATAGTTTAGTATGTTCTTTCATTTCCGCTAATTTATTGGGTGAATTAAAAATTTGTGAAAGTATTACCTCTGGATTATCATCTTTTCTTATCCAAACACCAACATTATTTTTCTCTAAAAATAATGCATTTTCCTCTTCTTGACCAGGAAGTGGATTAATAACAATAATTGGCAAGTTAGATACTAGGCTTTCAGTTGTTGTAAGCCCGCCAGGTTTGGTAATAACAACACTAGAAATGCTCATTAATTCTGGTACCTTATCCGTAAATGGTAATACACGTACTCTATTTTCTACGTTCATGTCAGACAAAACTTCTTCAAAAGCAAGCTTCATTTTTTCGTTTTTTCCGGCTATTGCAACTATCTGAAAATCATTTGCAACAGAAATTAAATCTTTTAAAATTTGTACGGTTTTGTCTTTGCCCAAGCCAAACTCCCCACCGCCAAAAAATAAAGCAACTTTTTTATTTATATCTAAGTTAAACATTTTAAATATATTTTTTCTATCAAAATTTTGCAAGAATCTATTAGAAAAAGGAATTCCGGTCACAAATATTTGAGATGCTGGAATACTATGTTCTATTAACTCATCTTTCATATGTTCATTAGATACAAAATATAAATCAGTATATTCATGACCAACTATCCATTGTTCGTGAATTTCAAAATCTGTTAAAATGGTTGCCAATTTGCAATTTAATTCTCCCTTCTTTTTTAAATAGCTTACCATTTGGCTACTAAAAGGATGTGTAGAAAGAATTAAATCAGGGCTGGATTCTAATATTAATTTAGCAAGTTTTCTTGCCATCAGTTTATTACTATTTTTACTTATTTTTGAAAGAAGTCCTCTTTGCGAATGGTCATATACTTCTTTCCAAAGTTTAGGCACTTTTTTTGCCATTTCTCTATATGCACCAGTAGTTAGTTTTTCTAAAACAGCATTAATATATTTCATACAATCAACTAATTCTGTTTGAATATCTGGATAATTTTCATTTAAATAATTATTTATTGATTTTGCAGCAGAAAGATGTCCTCCTCCATAAGAAGCGTAAAAAATTAAAATCTTTTTCATATGTTTCCCCTTTCATTAAAATTCTAACATAAGTTATAAAAAAAATAAAGAATATGGAATAATTTATAAAAAATAATCCAAAATATTAAAAAGTGTGAAAAAGGAGGAAAATGTGAAAAGATTTATAAAAATTACATTATTAATATTAATTTTAATATTTGAGATTATAACATATATTAAAAGCAAAAATGTTCAGGCAGCAAGTCAAGGAAGCAATGTTTCAGATGTACAATTGCTTGCAAGAGCAATAAATGGCGAAGCAAGAGGTGAAACTTATGAAGGACAGGTTGCAGTAGGTGCAGTTATATTAAATAGAGTAGCACACTCGAGTTTCCCAAATACAATAGCGGGAGTAATATATCAACCGGGTGCATTTACGGCTGTATCTGATGGACAAATAAATGTAGCAATAGAAGAGAGCTCCACAGTTGTAAAAGCAGCAAGAGATGCTTTGAATGGATGGGATCCAACAGATGGAGCTATATATTATTTTAATCCAGATACGGCTACTAACAAATGGATATGGTCAAGACCATTAATAAAGACAATTGGAAAACATAGATTTTGTAAATAGAAAGGATGATTTTTTTGAGTAGTGTAAAACAGAAAGTATATGATTGGAAAGATAGATTAAGAGATAGACATATGCTTACTTTAGTGGTAGGTTTAATTGTAATTATTGTTGCATTGGGACTGTATATTTATAAAAAACAAATGGAATATAGACAAGCATCAGAAAATCAATATAATATGGCATTTTATGAGTTGGTAGATTATGTTCAAAATGTAGAAACTTATTTGGCTAAATCTTTAATCTCAAGTACACCAGAACATGGGGCAGAAACACTAACAAATGTATGGAGAGAAGCTAATTTGGCACAAGTGTATTTATCAAGATTACCAATAGACAGTGTAGAACTAGAAAACACATCAAAATTTTTAAACCAAGTAAGTGATTATAGTTATTCATTATCAAGAAAAAATATATATAATGAAAAATTAACAACAGAAGACTTAGATAATTTAAAGCAACTTCATGATTACAGTATAAACCTAGAAAATACATTAAATCAATTATCAAATGATTTAAATGGTGGAAGAATCAGTTGGGGCGAATTAACCAAAAAAGGAAGTGTAGCATTTGCACAACAAGTAAGCAATATATCAAAAGATAGTTTTGGAAACATGGAAGAAAACTTTCACGAATATTCAGGTTTAATATATGACGGAGCGTTTTCAGAACACATGACCAAGAGCGAAAAAAAAGGGTTAACAGGAGAAAATATAGATGAGGAAGCAGCAAGAAATAAAGTGAAAGAATTCATAGGAGAAGACAAGATTGAAGAAATAATTTCAAATGGAAAATCAGAAAACACAGATATTATAGCATATGATTTTACAGTGAAATTGAAGGAAGATAAAAATAATAAAGCATATATTTCTATTTCAGAGAAGGGCGGACATGTAGTATTTATGAATTACAATAGAGATGTAAATGCAGAAACAATAACTCAAGAAAAGGCAGATGAGTTTGGAAAAAAATTTTTAAAAGATAAAGGTTTTGACAATATGAAAGAAACCTATTATTTAAAGGAAAGTGGAATAGTTACAATTAATTATGCTTATGAGCAAGATGGAGTAACAATTTATTCTGATTTAATTAAATTAAAAGTGGCATTAGACAATGGAGAAGTATTAGGAATAGAAACAAAAGGATATTTAAACTCACATGAAGAAAGAAATATACAACAAGCCAAAATAAGCAAAGAACAAGCAAAAGAAAATTTAAATCCAAAACTGCAAATAGAAAGTGAAGCATTAGCTATAATTCCTACAAAATGGAGAACAGAAAGGCTATGTTGGGAATTTAAAGGAAAAGTAGATGATACAGACTTTTTAGTATATATAAATGCAGAAACAGGCAAAGAAGAAGATATATTAGTAATTGTAAATACGCCAAATGGAACATTAACACATTAGTAAAAAAATAGGGCATTGTAAACACAGTGTCTTATTTTAATAGAAAAACAATAGTTGCTAATTAAATGATTATAGCATATAATATTTGAAATAAAATATAATTACTAAAGTAGAGAGGATGAAGGTAAAACCTATGGCTGATATAACAGTTGGAGATATAAAAAAGATAACAAAAGGTAAATTATTATGTGGAAATGAATATGATATATGTGAAAACTTTTGCATAGACAGCAGAGAGATAAAATCAGGAGATGTATTTGTTGGAATAAAAGGAGAAAGAGTAAATGGAAACGAGTTATATGAAGAAGTATTAAAAAAAGGTGCAAAGTGTTTAATATTGGAAAATGTGGAAATCCCAGAAGATATAATAAAAAAGTTTACTGATTCAGCAATTATAATAGTTGAAGACACAATAAAAGCATTACAACAAATTGCAGAATATAAACGAAATTTATATAAAATACCAGTAATAGCTATAACAGGAAGTGTAGGCAAAACAAGTACAAAAGACATTGTAGCAGAAGTAGTTTCAAAAAAGTACAAAGTATTAAAAACACAGGGAAATCTAAATAATCACATAGGATTACCACTAACTATTTTAAGCTTAAAAGACGAAGAAGCAATGGTGGTAGAATTAGGTATGAGCCATTTGGGAGAAATAAGTACTTTGACTAAAATTGCAAAACCAACAATTGCAATAATTACAAATGTAGGTACAGCACACATAGGAAATTTGGGCTCAAGGGAAAATATATTAAAAGCCAAAATGGAAATAATAGAAGGACTACAAAACAATGGAACATTAATAATAAATAATGATAATGACCTATTACACAAATGGAACTTAGAAAATAATCATAAAATAAATGTAATTACATATGGAATACAAAACAAAAGCAATGTAATGGCATATAATATACAACAAAATGAAAAAGGAAGCACATTTAATACCAAAGTGGAAGAGCAAGAATATAATGTAAAAGTAAAAATAGGAGGAGAACACTTTGTATATAACAGCCTGTGTGCAATAGCAGTAGGACTAAAACTTGGAATTAATATAGAAAAAATCATAGAAGGAATACTAGATTTTAAATTGACAGAAAAAAGAATGGAAATGTTTACAAATGATAAAGGAATATTAGTAATAAATGATTGTTACAATGCTAATTATGATTCTATGAAAGCAGCAATTGAATATCTAGCAAAACTACCAAACAAAAGAAAAATAGCAATATTAGGAGATATGCTAGAACTTGGCGAATACTCTAAACAATTGCATGAAAAAGTAGGCGAAGAAATAAATAAAAACAAAATAGACGTCCTAATAACAGTAGGAGAAGAAGCAAAAAACATAAGCAAAATAGCACAAAAAACCGTAAAAGAAATATATAACTTTGAAAAAAATGAGCAAGTAATAAAACTACTACAAACATATCTACAAAAAGAAGACGCAGTATTAATAAAAGCATCAAATGGAATGAACTTCACCGAAATTTCTGCCCAATTGGAGACAGTCCTTAATTGAGCAAACGGGACCAAAAGGGACAGTCCTTAAAGTAAAAAAGGAGGAAAATGATGAATTTAGGTGTCATTATGGGAGGAATGTCTACAGAACACTATGTTTCAATTGTTTCTGGGACTTCAATTGTCAATAATCTGAATAAAAAGAAATATAAAATTTTTCCAATATACATAGATTTAAAAGGAAATTGGTATAAATATATAAAACCAATAGAAGAAATAGAAATATTACAAGTGGGAGAAATACCACAGGAACTAGAAAAGATAAATAATGAAATTGAATATTTAAAAAATATGGATGTTGTTTTTCCAGCTTTGCATGGATTATATGGAGAGGATGGAACAATACAAGGATTATTGGAGTTACTTAATGTAAAGTATGTTGGTTGTAAGGTGTTGGCTTCTGCTGTTTCAATGGATAAGGTGTATACAAAAATTCTTTTTGAGAAAGCAAATATTCCACAAGCTAATTATATTTATATAAAAGCTTTTAACAATATATATACAGTTGTAGATAATCAGTTAAATGAACAAGAACTGAACTTAGACGAAGTAAGTTCTATGGTAGAAAAACAATTAGGATATCCAGCATACGTAAAACCATCAAATTCTGGGTCATCTGTTGGGATAAGTAAAGCTAAAAATAGTGATGAGTTAAAAACAGCAATAAAAGAAGCAGTAAAATATGATAAAAAGATATTGATAGAAGAAGAAATAAAAGGCAAAGAAATAGAATGTGCAATTTTAAAAAATGAAAAAGTAGAAGCTTCAACAGTAGGTGAAATACTTTCAGCAGATGAATTTTACAGCTTTGATTCGAAATACAAAAATAAAGACTCAAAGACTGTAATTCCTGCAAATATAAGCAAAATGGAAATAGAAGAAATTAGAAAATTAGCAATAAAAGCATTTAATGCTGTAGATGGAAGCGGATTGGCAAGAGTAGACTTCTTTATAAAAGAAGCAGATAATAAAATATATATTAATGAAATAAACACAATGCCAGGATTTACGCAAATTAGTATGTATCCAAAATTGTGGGAACAATGTGGAATAAAATACTCAGATTTATTGGATAAGTTAATAGATAGCGCTAAAAAATAAAATATGTTTATAAGGAAAGATAAGAAATGGAATTATTAGAAAGAATAGATAATAGAGTAAAGAATACATTATCAGAAAAGAGATATTTTCATTCTGTTTGTACAATGAACAGAATGGAGATATTAGCTAAAATATATAATATTGATGTAGAAAAGGCAAAATTAGTAGGACTTATACATGACATAGCAAAAGAAATGTTACCAGAAGACGCATTTGAATATATGGAAAAGAATGAATTGATAATAGATGATATAGAAAAAAAGTGTCCAAGTTTACTACATGCTAAAATAGGAGCGAATATAGCAAAAACAGAATATGGATTTACAGAAGAAATGTGCAAAGCTATAAGGGTGCATACAACGGGAAGTGCTGATATGAGTTTAATGGACAAGATGTTATTTATAGCAGATGGTACAGGAGATGATAGAAAATGGGAAGATGTGCCATATGTTCGTGAATTATCAGAAAAAAATTTAGATGTAGCCGTTTTATATATGTTAGATTTAAATATAAAAGATATAATAGATGAAAAAAAGCTTATACATCCAGACAGTGTTTTAGCCAGAAATGCATTAATAAAATAAATAGCGGAAAACCGTAAATCCATAGCAAAATTAGGAAAATGTATTGAAAATGTAATCAAAATGTAATATAATTGTAATATATGAAGGCAAAATGTGTATTTGCAATATCCGTAGTGACACAAACACTGATTTAGAACATTATGGAATAGTAGGCAAATACTGTTATTGACTTACATTGGAAAAAAATATAAAATAAAATTATAATAAAAGATAAAAAGGTGGTAAAAGGAATGAAACTAAAAAAGAAAAATGTACTTATATTGTTAACACTTATGTTTATACTAATGACAAGTATGTTTAGTATGGTTAGTGCTAGAACAGAAAATAAATGGTTTGGACTAGAACTATTACGTGAATCTGGAAATGGCTACATAGTTAATGGAAAAAACGTATGGGAAATATGTTCATATGGAACAGGAACAACCCCTTCAGCAGTTGCTGACCATAGTGAAACAATATACTGTTTAAGAGCAGGCATTGGTTTTGGTAGCAACAACTGGGGAAGTTCAGAAACAGAGAAAAAATTGTATACAAGCTCTTTTGATATGAAACAAGAAAAAATACCAGCAGAATATCTATCTGTACTACCAGAAGGTGAAACATACAAAAAAATGCTATGGATATTAGATAATTCATATGTAGCACCAAAAACAGCACAAGAACAAAATACAGCAAATGAGTATAAAAATAAACTTTTAGAAAAAGCAGGAATACCTCAAAGCGAAAACAAGTTGACAGATGAAGATATAGATGCGGTACAACAATTAGCTATATGGTATTTCACAAATCCTAACTCAGAATATCAAGTAGGAGATTCATTTATATTCTATATAAAAAATGAAGATGGAACATTTGCTATAAACCAAAAATTAGGTGGAGAATACATCTTTGAAAATGGAGAAGCAAGACATACTCAAGCAAATAAATTGATAAAATACTTTATAAACAATGCAAATGCACAAGCAGCATTAAGCCCATCAATAAATAGTACCGTAAAACCACTTGAAATAGAAAAAACAAATCCTACAGTAAAAGTAGAAAATAACAAATATATAGTAGGACCATATAAAATAAAACAAAATATTAATTGTGAATATACATATAATGTTACTTTTACAGATGGTAATGGGAATGAAATAGAAAATTATACTATATTAGATAACAATAATAATACATTACAAAATATAGAAGTAAACAAGGAATTCTATATTTCTGTACCAATGTCTACAAACGTTAATGAAGTTAAAATAAAAATAGACTTTTCATATTTTGCTACAGATATAAGATATTGGGTTGTAACAAATGCAATAGCATCAAATCAACCAATAGCAATAATAGACAGAAAAAAAGTAGAAGCTAACGATGAATTAGCTATAAACTATACAAAGCCTCAATTTGACCTAGCTTTAAGAAAATTTATAACAAAAATTAATGGAGTAGAATTAACAGGTAAAGATAGTAGAATACCACGAGTAGACTTAACACCTTTAATATCAGGAACAGGAACTACAGCAATATATGAACACACCAAAAATCCAATAATAGTAAATACAGGAGATAAAGTAACATATATAATTAGGATATATAATGAGGGTAAAACAGATGGATTTGCAACAATGGTGGAAGATGTTTTACCAGAAGGATTAATACTTGCAACTAACAGTGATATAAATACAAATAATGGTTGGGAAGTATTAAAAACTGGCGATGGAAAAACATATGTTGGAACAAATAAATTAGCAGACCAAGTTATTAGAGCATTTGATGATGAAAATCTAGATTATAAAGATTTAGAAATTGAGTGCGAAGTAACAATGAATGCTGGAAACGAAAAAATATTGTTAAAAAATATTGCAGAAATTACAGATGATTCAAATATATATCAAGAGGCAGATAGAGATTCGGAACCAGGAAATGTAGATATTCCAAACTATGGAACAATAAATCAACAAGATGATGATGATTTTGAACAATTAGTAATTAAACCAATAGAAGTTAAACCAGAGTTTGACTTAGCATTAAGAAAATTTATTACAAAAGTTAATGGTGCAGAGCTAGAAAGCTTAGGACTAGAAAACAGAGAACCACAAGTAGATGTTACACCATTAATAAATAATAGAAAAACCTTAAATACAACAGCAATATATACACATACTAAAACACCTGTAACAGTTAGAAAAGGAGATATAGTAACATATATTATAAGAATATATAACGAAGGGGATACAGCAGGATATGCTATAAAAGTAGAGGATATATTGCCAGCAGGACTACAACTAGCAGAAAATAGCAAAGTAAATGAAAAATACGGATGGGAAGCTGTAAAACATGAATATATAGAAGGGGCAACTGTAATACACAGCACATACTTAAAAGATACAGAAATAAAAGCATTTAATCAAGAAGAATTAGACTATAAAGATTTAGAAGTTGAATGTGTTGTGACAGCAACACCAGGAGAAGAAAGAATTACTCTAAGAAACATTGCAGAAATTGCAGAAGACAATAACGCATTAGAAATAGATGATAGAGATTCAACTCCTGCTAATGTTGATGCAAGAATATTTAAAGAAGATGACCACGAGGATGATGAAGACTTTGAAAAATTGGTAATTGAACCAGCAATAAAAACAGAATTTGACTTATCATTAAGAAAGTTTATAACTTCAGTAAATGGTGTTGAGTTAAAAGATGAAAACAATAATTATTTAAGAGCTCCAATAGTAGATATAACAAACTTATTAAATGGAACATCTAAAACTGCAATATATAAACATTCAAAGGCACCAGTAGCAGTTGACTTAGGAGATGTAATAATATATACAATAAGAGTGTACAATGAAGGTGAAGAAGATGGATATGTTACAGAAATAACAGACCATTTACCAGAACAACTAGAATTTATAGTAGATGATGAATTAAATGCAAGCTATGGATGGACAGTTAGCGGAGATGGTAGAACAGTTAGAACAGATATAACATCATTAGACACACAAAACTCAGCAAGTAGGGATACAATTTACCAAGATAGAAAACAAGGAAATGATAAAGTAAAATTAGATAAATTAACAACCAATGGAATTGACTATATAGATGTAAAAATAAAATGCAAAGTTAAATTAAACAGTAATATATACAAGAAAATTACAAATATAGCAGAAATTTCTGGATATGTAGATATAAATGGAAATACAACATCAGATAGAGATTCAACAGCAAGTGTTGTTTTACCAACAGATGAAACATTGCCAAACTATAAAGATGACGAAATAAACAATGGAGATGAATACATTCCAGGACAAGAAGACGATGATGATTTTGAAAAATTGGTTTTACAAAGATTTGATTTATCATTAAGAAAATTTATAACAAAGGTAAATGAAGAAGAAGTAACAGAAAGAATACCAGTGTTTACAAGAAAAGCAGATGGAACATATACATATGAACATCCAAAAACACCTGTAAGTGTTATGACAGAAGATTTAGTAACATATACATTAAGAATATATAATGAGGGAAATCAAGCAGGATATGCTAAGAGAGTAAAAGATGACATTCCAGAAGGTTTAGAGTTTTTACCTGAAAATGAAACTAACACACAATATAGATGGAAAATGTACAAGGAAGATGGAGAATTAGCAACAGATGTAAAAGAAGCAAAATATATAGAAACAGATTATCTATCAAAAGAACAAGAGAAACAAGAAGGCGAAAACTTAATACAAGCATATAATCCATCAACAATGACACAACCAGACTATAAAGATGTAAAAGTAGTATTTAAGGTAAAAGAGCCAAGCACATCAGATAGAATAATAATAAATACTGCAGAAATTTCAGACGACAGTGATGAATATGGCAAACCTGTAAATGATGTAGATTCAGAGCCAAATAACAATAAGCCAGATGAGGATGATATAGACATTGAAAAAGTTAAAGTAAAATATTTTGACTTAGCATTAAAGAAATGGGTAACATCATCAATAACAATATATGATGGAAAAACAACAATTGTAAAAACAGGGCACACAGGTGATGAAGATCCAGAGCCAGTTGTTAAAGTAGATATAAAAGAAAGTAGACTAAAAGATATAATTGTAAAATTTACTTATAACATAAAAGTAACAAACGAAGGAGAAATAGCAGGATATGTTAAAGAAATTTCAGATTATATACCAGAAGGCCTAAAATTCATAAAAGAAGATAACCCAAATTGGGAAGAAGTAGAAGGCAAAGTAGTAACAAGACAATTAGAAAATACACTATTACAGCCAGGAGAAAGCGCAACAGTAGAAATAACATTAACATGGATTAATGATAAAAATAACTTGAATTTAAAAGTAAACGTTGCAGAAATAAGCGAAGACTATAATGAAAGTAATACACCAGATATAGATTCTACACCAAATAATCAAGTAGAAGGCGAAGACGACCAAGATGATGCACCAGTAATTCTATCATTACAAACAGGAACAACAGGACAATATATAATACTAACAATGTCAATTTTAGCAATAATGGCAACAGGAATAGCATTAATAAGAAAATATGTAATATAAAAAAATAGAGGATGACTTAGGTTATCCTCTATTTTAAAAATATGTGTAATCATTTGCTATATATAACAATTTGCATTTGATAAAAAACTATTTACATTTATACGTTTATATAATAAAATATTACCCAGTTAATATTTTATTATGGAGTTTGATTATGATTAAAAAATATTTTTTAGTATTTTTAATTTCAATGATACCACTTATAGAATTAAGAGGCTCTGTACCAATTGGTCTTAGCAATTTATGGGGAGGCCCTATTGATATATTGCCACTGTATTTAATTTGTATTATTGGAAATATGTTACCTGTTCCAGTTATATTTTTCTTTGCAAGAAAAGTGTTGGTATGGGGAGCAGATAAAAAGTTTATAGGAAAGTTTTTTAAGTTTTGCCTAGAAAAAGGAGAAAAAGGTGGAAAAAAACTTCAGGAAAAAGCAGGACGTGGTCTATACTGGGCATTATTTATTTTTGTTGGTATTCCTTTGCCAGGTACAGGAGCTTGGACGGGTACTCTTGCAGCCAGCTTACTAGACATGGATTTTAAAAAAAGTAGTATAGCAGTAATGGCAGGAGTTATTTTGGCAGGAATAATAATGGGGTTGGCGTCAGCGGGAGTTTTTGGCGCTGCAGGTGCAATTTTAGGTGCATAAAAAATTAAAAATATAAAATGGAAACTATTGACAAGTTGCGTTAGAATGGGGTATACTAGATTATAGATGTGTTAATATGGAGAGACATTAATTCTATTTAGAAACAAGGGTGGTAAAAATAGAAAACGTGTTTTTAAAAGAAAATTAACAAACAACAAGAAAATTGACAAAACGTAATATTTGTCAATAGTTTTTTTGTTGTTAAATTTCATAGTTATGTAAATTGTTTAAAAGAGGAATTGCTCTTAAAAATATTTGCAAATAATAGAACTTGGAGAGCAGGAAGTTTGTGTTATTGCAAATGTCTTTAGGAAGACAAGAAGGACTTTTGAATGATTTGATATATATTTTTCTGCTTAATATTTTTTAGAGGTGATTTTTGATGAAAGACATCAAATATGAAAAATGTACTCGTAAGACTTTTGCAAAAATAGATGATTCTATAGAAATGCCAAATCTTATCAAGGTACAAAAAGATTCATATGACTGGTTTGTAGAAGAAGGACTAGGAGAAATACTAAAAGATATTTCACCCATAGTTGACTATTCTGGAAATTTAGTTCTTGAATTTTTAGATTACTATATGGAAGAAAAGACAAAATACACACTAGAAGAAGCAAAAGAAAGAGATGCTACATATGCAACAAGATTGCATGTAAAAGTAAGATTAATAAATCGTGAAACAGGAGAAATTAAAGAACAAGAGATTTACCTTGGAGATTTCCCACTTATGACAGACAGTGGTACTTTTGTTATTAATGGAGCAGAAAGAGTTGTAGTTAGCCAATTAGTACGTTCACCAGGATGCTATTATGCAAAAGAATTCGACCCTAAAACAGGTAAAAGAATTTATACTTCAACAGTAATGCCTATAAGAGGAGCTTGGCTAGAATATGAAACAGATGGAAATGACGTTTTCTATGTAAGAGTTGATAGAACTAGAAAATTGCCAGTTACATCATTATTAAGAGCGATTGGAATTGCAACAGATGAGCAAATAATTGCTTTATTTGGCGAAGAACCAAAAATTACAGCTACTATACAAAAAGATACAGTTAAAACACCAGACGAAGCTTTAATAGAAATATATAAAAAATTAAGACCAGGAGAACTTCCAACAGTTGATGCTGCAAGGAATTTGTTTAATGGTTTATTCTTTGATGACAGAAGATATGACTTAGCAAAAGTTGGAAGATATAAATTTAATAAAAAATTAAGTTTATCAACTAGAATAACAGGCAAAGTTGCATTTGAAGATATTGTAGATTCTGAAACAGGAGAAGTTTTAGTAGAAAAAGATTCTGTGATTTCAGAAGAAGTAGCAGAAAATATTAGAAATTTGGGTATAAATATTGTAGACGTAAAAGTTGATGATAGAAGAGTAAGAATTATAGGAAATGGAACAGTAAATATCCACAAAGTTTTACCAAATGTGGATTTGTCTGACCTACATATTAAAGAATATGTGAATTATGAAGTATTAAAATCAATAATAGATACAACACCAGAAGATAAATTGCATGATGTTATAAAAGAAAGAATTGAAGAATTAATTCCAAGACATATAACCAATGAAGATATGATTGCATCAATAAGCTACTTATTAAATCTAGATAATGGCTTAGGAAATGTTGATGATATTGACCATTTAGGAAATAGACGTATTAGATGTGTTGGAGAATTATTACAAAATCAATTTAGAATTGGACTTACTAGATTAGAAAGAGTAGTAAGAGAAAGAATGACAATACAAGATTTAGATGTTATTACTCCACAAACATTAATAAATACAAAACCAATAACATCATCAATAAAAGAGTTCTTTGGAAGTTCACAATTATCACAATTTATGGACCAAACAAACCCATTATCTGAGCTAACACATAAAAGAAGAATATCTGCATTAGGCCCTGGGGGTCTTTCAAGAGAAAGAGCAGGATTTGAAGTTCGTGATATTCACTATACACATTATGGAAGACTTTGCCCTGTAGAATCACCAGAAGGACCAAACATTGGATTAATATCTGCGCTTTCTTCATTTGCAATTATAAATGAATATGGATTTGTAGAAACACCATACAGAAAAGTGGTTGACGGAAAAGTTACAGATGAAATTATGTATATGTCAGCAGATGAAGAAGATAAATATATAATTGCACAAGCTTCTGAACCTGTTGATGAAGAAGGAAAATTTATAAATGACAGAATTAGAGTAAGACATAGAGAAGAAATAACAGTTGCAGATAAAGATAAGGTTAATTTTGTTGATGTATCGCCAAAACAACTTGTTTCTGTTGCGGCTGCAATGATTCCTTTCTTAGAGCATGATGATGTTAAGCGTTCTCTAATGGGATCAAACATGCAACGTCAAGCGGTTCCATTACTTACAGCAGAATCGCCAATAGTTGGAACAGGTATAGAATACAGAGCAGCAAGAGATTCTGGTATTACAGTACTTGCAAAATCTGATGGAATAGTTGAAAAAGTAACTGGTGATGAAATAAGAATTAGAAATAAAAAAGATGAAATAGATACATACCATTTAAGAAAATTCAAAAGAACAAATGGTGGAACATGTATTAACCAAAGACCAGTTGTAGTAAAGGGAGAAAAAGTTAAGGCTGGAGATCTAATAGCAGATGGACCATCTACAAAAAATGGCGAAATGGCGCTTGGAAAAAATGTTTTAATAGCATTTACAACTTGGGAAGGCTACAATTACGAGGATGCTGTATTAATTAATGAAAGATTGGTAAAAGAAGACGTATATACATCTATTCATATAGAAGAATATGATTGTGAATGTCGTGACACAAAATTAGGACCAGAGGAAATTACAAGAGACATTCCAAACGTTGGAGATGATAGCCTAAAAGACTTAGACGAAAATGGAATTATAAGAATAGGTGCAGAAGTAAGACCAGGAGATATATTAGTAGGTAAAGTAACTCCAAAAGGCGAAACAGAGCTTACAGCAGAAGAAAGATTGTTAAGAGCTATATTTGGAGAAAAAGCTAGAGAAGTAAGAGATACTTCATTACGTGTACCACATGGCGAAGCAGGAACAATAGTCGATATAAAAATATTTACAAGAGAAAATTCAGACGAATTAGGACCTGGCGTAAATCAAATAATAAGATGTTATATAGCTACAAAAAGAAAAATATCTGTTGGAGATAAAATGGCAGGACGTCACGGAAATAAAGGTGTTATTTCTCGTATACTTCCAGAAGAAGATATGCCATTCTTGCCAGACGGAACACCAGTAGATATAGTTTTAAACCCATTAGGTGTACCTTCTCGTATGAACTTAGGTCAAGTATTGGAAGTACATTTGGGAATGGCAGCAAAAGCATTGGGCTGGAAAGTTGCAACACCAGTATTTGATGGAGCAACAGATGAAGAAATAAGAGAACTATTAAAAAAAGCGGGATTATCAGAAGATGGTAAAACAATACTATATGATGGAAGAACAGGAGAAGCTTTTGACCACCCAATTACAGTAGGTGTTATGTATATGCTTAAACTTCACCATTTAGTAGATGACAAAATACATGCTCGTTCAACAGGACCTTATTCAGTTATTACTCAACAACCATTAGGAGGTAAGGCACAGTTTGGTGGACAACGTTTTGGAGAGATGGAAGTTTGGGCACTAGAAGCTTATGGTGCAGCATACACATTACAAGAAATCTTAACAATAAAATCAGATGATGTTGTAGGACGTGTTAAAGCATATGAAGCAATTGTTAAAGGTGAAAATATTCCTGAACCAGGAGTTCCAGAAAGCTTTAAAGTACTTGTAAAAGAATTACAAGCATTAGGATTAGATGTAAGACTATTCTCTGAAGATAATAAAGAATTAGAATTAAAAGAACACATCGAAGATGGAATTGATTATGAAGATGTAGAAAAAGATAGAGCTTTAACTGAAGATGATGTATTAATACATGAAGATTTAGAAAACGGATATGAAGAAGAAGAAATGGTAGATAATGAAGATGAAGAAGATAGTGATGAACTATTTGATGATGATAATTTAGATGATGATGACAGCATTTATGATAATGACGGATTTGATAATGAATAATAAAACTACAATTAAATAATATTTTTCTAGCATATCTATTTCC
>ERZ779829.4-NODE-4-length-134455-cov-4.800119_pt1 | contig 134455 bp, 158 predicted proteins | sample MGYA00511562_ERZ779829 | MGnify/ENA primary metagenome ERZ779829 (study PRJEB29588, sample SAMEA2151677) | human gut metagenome | biome: human gut; feature: human-associated habitat; material: faeces | place: Denmark | collected 2008/2010 ... | reverse complement strand
ACAAAAGAAAAAGTAAACACATTCTTTTTGTGTCTACTTTTATCTTACAACTTCAATTAAATATTTCTTACTTTTTATAATATATCATTTGTCCTGCTAAAAGATATATTGTTCTATTTTGATCTACTATATCTTTTTCAGTTGTACCAAATATATTGCTTACTGTATATAAAGTATCTCCATCTTTTGTTATGTAATAACTTACATCTTTTTTAGGAATTAACAATATTTGACTTGGATAAATATAATCATCTATATTTAATCCATTTAGTTCTGCTAATAACTTTGTATTCACATTAAATTCTTTTGATATTTTATATAATGTGTCTCCTTTTTTTATTTCATATATTGTATAGAATGGGCTTTCTAAATTTTTTTTATTTGAATTTTCATACATATAAATCACCTAGTGTATTATATGTAACTTTTTATTTTTCGCTATTTAATATAGATAAAAATTGAATTATCGTTGTTATATGCTAGTTCATAATTATAAAATATCTTTTCACTGCCATATGATGGAGTATATTTGTAAAATTCATCATTTAATGTATAATATATTTCATTTTTATTTTCACCTATTATTTTTACTTCGTTATTAAGTATTTTTTGTTTAAGTTTATTTTCTTCTATTATCTTATATAATCCATTATCTATAGTGTAATTATATATAGATTCTTTTTTGTTATATTTAATTTTATTTATTTTATATTCTGTTTTACTACAGTTTATAAACTCACCATTTTCATACTTTTTAAATCCTATAGAATTATTTCCAACTACTTTTACTTTATTATTTTTAAGATTTATTTCATATAAAATGCTATGCTTATTATCAAATATATATAATTTTTTCTTTATATGACCTACAATGTATGAATCATAATCTATTGAGTTTTTTAGTTCTATTGTTTCTTGTTTATAAGTTTCAACATTAAATTTGATTAGTTTTGTGTATTCATGTTCTTCTTCATAATTAGCCATATATATTGTATTATCTATCATATAGGCTAACGTGTTATCATATTTATCTTTTTTAAATAGTTCTATGTATTTATATGTATTATTATGCATTACTATATATCCTTTATAATTCCATAATGCTACATATTCATTATTATTCAAGTTATCATAATAGATGAAGTCATTTTTAGGTTTTTCAACACTTATTTTATTTGTTTTATATTCATCCAATTCTTCAATATTAATTAGATTATAGTCTGTATATACTTCATCTACATAGCATAATGGATAAGTTTTTATATCTTTGCTTGTTGGTACTATACAAAATATATTATCTTTTTCTATTGTTTTTATATCATTTATTTTATGTTTTTTTAATGTTCTTTTTTTATATATGTCAAAGTTATATGTTTTATCATTAGTTATTTCAAAATAATATCTTGAATCATTATATACCTCTTTTATTTTATAGTTATTTATATTGTATTCTATTTTATAATTTGATAAATAAAATTTTGATAATATTAAAATTATACTTATAAATATTATATACATTAATACTTTTTTCATTAAATCACCTATATAAATTATACTATAAGATAAAGAAAAAAACTAGTTTCCTAGTTTTCTAATACACCGCTATTTATTAAATAATTTCTTGTTGTTTCTTCATCTTTAAATCCTACTGTGTCGCTTACAAATTCTTTATCGTGTACTATAAATGTATATGGTACAGATCCTTCGTAGTTAGTAAGTTCAAATGATGAAGTTAATATTTTATAATCACTATTGCTCAATTGGTCTCCTTCAAAGAAATACATTTTGAACTTTTCTTTTTCTGCTACTTCAGTAATTACTGGTTTATATGCTTTACAATGTGGGCAAGATGAACTTGCAAGTATTGTAACCACATAATCTCCACTTGATACATCATTGTACCAGTTTTGAATTTCTTCACTTGAATTTTTTACATTTTGTAACTGTAATGTGTTAGGTCCTTTTGCAACATTTTTACCATCAAGTAAGAATGACAATCCTACAAAAGCCCAAATTATTGCTGCTATTAATGCTCCTACTCCAGCACTTTTAGCTGATTGTTTTCTATCTTTTTTCCATATAAGGTATAATATTAATCCAACAGGTGGAAGAATTAATCCTAGTAACCACCAAGGATATTTAGCTAGTGTATCTTTTCCATTTCTTTTTGCTCTACAATTGTCGCATAGAGTTTGTGAATTTTCTATCTTTTTTCCACATTCACGACAACGTTTTTCCATATCATTCACCTCTATTAATAGTTTAATATAACACTCTTAAAATTACAAGAAAAAAGAGATATTTTCTCTAATTATTCACATATCTCTTTTCCATCTATTGTTCTAGTTTTTCCTGTTTTAGTCCATCCATCAACACTTTCACTCTTACTCCACATATATTTATATGAAGTTGAAGTTATCTTTTTAGTGTTAGCTTTTACTTTTGTTGTACTATATTTATTACACTTGCTTCCTTCTTGTTTATATCCTCTTGGACATCCTTCAGCAGTTATTGTTGATGTTACTCTCTTAGAACATGTTTTATTTGAATCATTGTATGTATAAGATTTATCTTTACATTCATATTTATATGTTGGATCAGTTACATAATAACATTTTAAATTTTTTCCTGAACCTTCACTATAATTTGCTTTACTTGGACAACTATAACTATATCCACCAGATACAGTTTCAGTATGCCAACATTTTAAGTTTTCTCCTGAACCACTTCTATTAGTTGAAATTGATGGACAAGTCCAATATCCAGAACTTGGATTTTCTACTTCTACATTTTTGCATACTTCTTCTTGAACTGTTTTATAACATGTATCTTTATAACTTACTGTTTCATTTCTATAACATGTGTCATTATAGCTTACTGTTTCATTTCTATAACATGTGTCTGTATATGGAACTTGTACATTATTACATTTTTCAGTTGTTACATTTTTATAACATGTTGCACATGTTGTATGAGAGATACCATTAGAATCTCTATATGTTGTACATGGAGCACAGCTATATGGTTGTTTTGTTGTAGTTGTTGTACATTTCTTTTCTGTTTTATACTTTGTACAAGAGTAAGAAACTTTTTCTGTCTTTGTTTTTGTACAAGTATATGGAACCCTTTCAGTTTTTGTTTTAGTACATTCATATGGAACTGTTTTATCTACCATTTTACATTCTTTTCTTGTTGTAGTTCCACCACCAGTTGTTACATAAATTTTGTCATCATATACAATTTTAGTTGTATCATTATTTCTTGTTTTAATAGTTTCTAATTGTTCTTTTCTACCATTTACTAATACTTTTACTGCTGGTTCTGTTACTACTTTTGTATCAGTAGTTGTTGTTTTAGCAGGCTTACTATCTATTAATTTTGATTTATAACAGTATGCACCATTTCTCTTAGAACCTGGTAAGTTATCACAATTATAAACTGTCTTAGTTGTTTTTATTGTTTTCTTGAATTGATATTCAGTTATCTTTTCTATTCTACATGTTTTATTACATGAGTTATCTTTACAATATGTATGACAACCTAAGATTTTAATAGTAAAGTTACTTTCGTTATTACATACTAGATTAGTTTTAAGTTCATAACCAATGTCTGTTTTAGTAACACTTACATATGAATCGTATTGATTACATGAATGTCCGTTTTCATCTACAAATGGTAATAATAACCTTTTATCAAACATTTCACCTAAACTAATTTTAGTTGACTCACCAATATTCTTAGGCATCTTATCATCTGTAAAATAACTTTCTCCGGCTTCTTGCATATATTTAATATTTTCTCTAAATACATTACTATAGAATGGAGTCATATTTGGAACTTTCTTCTCAAATAACCATATTAAGATAAATATAAATAATGCAGCAAATATAATTTTTACTAATAAGTCAGCGATACTAAATCCGCTTCTTCTTTCATTACTATACATAATTTTTTCCTCCCCTGATTAAACTTATTTATATTGTTGTGGTGTTAATGTCATTTGTTGATTTAATTTTTCACTATAATGATTTTTAGCATCTTTTAAGAATCTTTGGAACATTGTATCTTCAACAGCATTGTTTCCATAACTTGCTATTTCTTGTGAAGTCATTCCAGCTCTCTTAAGAACATATTCCCATTCTCCAATTGGTACAAAGTCTAGAGTTGCCATTAATTTTGATAATGGAATTTCTTCTACGTATCCATCGTTATCAAAACAGAATGGAATACATACATCTATATTGTTAACAATTCCATATTCAAGTATGTTTGCTACGTATTGTGAATAAGATAATCCATATAAGTGCATTCTACTTGGATATGAAGCTATACTTCTTACATTATAATGAGTTGCTTGAGCATCTGGATAATAATATTGATCTCTCATTAATTCACCAAATTCAGTTGCATATTTTTTAAATGCTTCATCATCATGTTTATTTATTGCTTCAATTAATGGTTCCATAACTGCATCTACTTCAGCAGCACATTTTTGTTCATGTGAACCATCTTCATATAAATATTGTGATGGAATAAATCCAACATTGTTTGCTTCTGCTCTTTCTAATGTTGATAAATATGTTGAGAACATTTGAGTTAATTTATTATCATAGTTAACTAGTTCATTCATTTCAAATCCATCAATTAATTCACCATTAACTATTTTTACCATATCAGCTAAGTTTTCTTTATTGATTGAATCTTTTTCTACATCAGTTAAGTTTGGATATTCTTTATTAAAGTAATTTTCGAAGTACCAGTCTACTCTTGCATTTACTTCATCCTCATTGCTTGCATCTTTAAATGTTCCTGGTTCACCTGGTTTTAATTCAGATTCTTTTATCACTTCTGTTTCAGCATCAACATCTAAATCTTCAACTTCTGTTTCAGCATTTAATACTTCAGCATTCTTATTTGAACAACTAGCAAGTCCATAACCAACTCCAACAGCTAATCCAGCAACGCCTATATAAGATAATGCTCTTAATGTTTTATTTGGCTTCTTAACTGCTACAACTTCTTCTTCCTCTTCATTATTTTCTGTATTTGGTGTTGGTAACTCTTCTGGTAATTCCTCTTCTTCGTTAATGCTTCCTAAATTATATCTCTTATCGTATTTCTCTTCAATTTCTTTTTGAGTCTTACTATCAGCTACTTTATATTTTCTAGAGTCTTCTACTGCTTCATAATATTCAGCAGCATTTTGTTTAACAAGCATTACTATGTTGTTCTTTTCTTCAGCTGTTTTTCCTTCCTTATTGTATTCAGCTCTTAATTCGCTATCATGTTTCTTTAATAATTGTTTTATATTTTCAAGTCTTTTAACAAATTCCATATTCATAAAATTTACCCCCCTTTGTAAATATGCATGTATTATATCACATTTGTTACAAAATGTCAAATATTATCGAATTTTTCTATTTGAAATGTCTTTATAATAACATATAAATACACGTTTATCAATCATTTTTGCTAATCTTTTTTAATTTATATTGTGATTTTGACTCTAAAATTAGAAATCCTGATAATAATAAATATAAGATTGGTTTTAATATGTTTTTAAATATAAATATTGATTTGATGTAATCATTTGATCCATCAGTGTAATTCATACTTTTTAGTACTATAAGATTTAATATAAAAGAATTAAAAATTCCTATTATAATAATTAATATTATTTTACTTATTCTTGCAGTTGAATAATGTCTTTTATAATTGAAAGTTACTGGTAATAATAAAAATATAATAACAAGATTTATCAATAAGTATATGACTCCATATAGCGTATTATCTATTTTGAAATATTTTATCAATTCTATAAGTGAAAAAATTAAAAATAAAATATTAATGATATTTAGTAACAATTTTTTCTTTTTATACATTTAATCACTTCCTTTATTAGATTATAACATAATTTTTACTTGTAATATAAATTTTTGAGTGATATTATAAATTCTATGACGGAAAAAAATTTAATAAAAACTTTTGTGAATAAAGCTGATTTTACTAATCAAGGTATTGATGAATTTCTAAAGTCTATGAATCTTAATAAGAATAAATTAGTTTTAATAGTGTTTAATGAACTTAGTAATATGTCTGATAGATTATCTAAAAGTGATCTTAAATCTAATCTTTATTTTTATAAGTTAATAAAGTTAGTTACAATTCTTGTTAATGATTGTAATTTTAATCAAGAGGAAGCAGCAAAAATAAAACTTAAAATTAAAACTGTTAGAGAAAAACTTTTATCAGCATATGGAGACACATACATTAAAGCAGTAAATACTTTAGATGAACTGGTTGTTGACAAAAATGATGATATTGTTTCTTTATTTATAATAATTAAAGAGTTAATTAATAGATGTGAAGATACAAATATTATTAAAAAGTTTGTCACTAGTAATAAAGAAGTTTTAAATAGAAATAATTGTGAACTTTTTGACATTGCTTTTAACAAAGCTTTAAAAGCTTTAAAAAAGGAAAATGAAGATATATATTATTACATTACTTTATTAAAAATATTCTATAGTTCTAGTATTGATAAGCAAAAATATTATAAATTATTAGATTCATACAAAGGAAAAAATAATTTATTTTTAAGACAAATGTATATGATAATTCAAGGCATTAAAAGAAGTTTAAGTTTAGAAGAAATAAATGATAAATATGGATTTGTAAATCCTACTCCTAAATATGAAAAAATGTATATACCTAAAAGAGAAATTATTGAAGGCCCTATAATTACAATCGATGGTAGTACTACGTCACTTCATGATGATGCTATATCTGTTCATAAAGATGGCAATAAATATATTGTTGATTTATTTATTGCTGATGGCGGTGGATGTATTATTCCAAATAGTGATGTTGATTTAGATGCTCTTAATAATTTTAAAGTTTCATATGGAACTACTGGAGTCAGGTTACTTCATCCTAAAATTGAAAAACAATTATCTTTAAAGAGTGGTCAACATAGAAATGTTATTAAACTTACTGTTGTACTTAATGATTCTGGTGAAATATTAGATTATTATTTAAAAGAAAACGAAGTTATAATTAGTCGTAATTTTACCTTTGATGAGACTGATAAAATTTTAAGTGGTGTTATTACTGATGAATTTAGTAACCAAGTATTTGAATTATTTATGCTATCAAAAGCATTAGAAAATAGAAATGAAAATAGAATTAGATATTGGAAATTAAAGAATAGCTCTTATGGTTCTAATAGTGTTCGTAAATATAGAACAGAAGCAATTGTTAATGAATTTGCTGTTTTATATAATTATTTAGTAGGTATCATTGCTAAAGAACTTAAATTTCCTTTTGTATACAAAATTCAAGATAATGAGTATATAAGTGAGTTTATTAGTAAAAAGGATCTTAAAGTAAATGACATAACAAGAAAACTTATTGATGGAACTTATCTTGAAAGTAAATATTCTAGTATTCCATCTAGACACTCAGGCCTTGATAAAGAAGTATATACTGGGGTATGTAATCCTCTTCGCGACTATCCATCTCTTTATAATCAATATTTATTACATCAGTTCTTTTTTAAAGATATTTATATGAATTTTGATTATAGAACTTTTTTAGAACTAATTGAGTATTTTAATAAAAGAAAGGTTGAAATTGAACTTTACAAGGCAGAATATGATAGAGAGGCAAGAATTGCTTTAAGAAGAAAAAAATAATTATATTTTTCTTGGCATGCCTCTCTTTTTTAATATAATTTTTCTTATAAAATCAAATGGTATTATTGAAAATGCTAAAATGAGCATGATTTCAAATTCATAGATTGAAAGACCTGTTGTTCTAAAAAGAGTTCCACCAAAATATATAAGAATAACTTGTACTATTGCTATAAAGAGTACTATTCCTATAAATACTTTATTTTTAAGAAGATTGGAAAACGTATTTATTCTATATGTTCTTGCATTAAAAGCATTAAATATCGTTATGAAGATGAATAGACCAAAGAAGGCTGTCATTATATATTTATTAGATATGTCTGTATGATATATTTTACCTATTAATTGAGATTTTAAGAACCACGTACATAACAAGGATGTATAAATTCCATTACATAATATTTGATTTATCATGTATTTATTTATTATTTTTTCATCACGTTTTTTAGGACTTTCCATCATATATTCAAGTAGTGCTGGTTCATATGAGAATGCTAGTCCTGCGAGTGTATCCATTACCATATTTATCCACAAGATTTGAATTATCGTTATTGGATTTAGTATACCTATAAAAGGGCCAATTATATTTAAAAATACTGCTGAAAAATTAACTGTCAGTTGAAATATTATGAACTTTCGTATACTTTTGAATATTGTTCTTCCATAAAGTATTGCTTTTGATATTGATAAAATATTGTTATCAAGTATTACTATATCACTTGTTTCTTTTGCCACTTCTGTTGCACTTCCAAGGGAAAATCCTACATCTGCTTTTTTAAGCGCAGGAGCATCATTAACGCCGTCTCCTGTCATACCACATATTAAATTCATTTCTTGACTTAATCTTACAAGTTTATTTTTATCTTGAGGTAGACTTCTACTTAATACTTTTAATCTTGGAATTATTTTTTTAATTTCTTCATCATCCATCATATTTAATTCATCACTTGTAAGTGTTATATCGTTTTCACTTTCTATTATTTTTAAATCTTTCGCTATAGCATAAGCGGTCTCTTTTGAGTCCCCTGTTACCATACATACTTGTATTCCTGCATTTTTAATTAGTTCTATTCCTTTAAATGCTTCTTTTCTAATATTATCTTTCAAAAATATAAATCCTAATAGTGTTAAATTTTTAAATTCATCATCATTATTTATCGCAAGAGCGAGTACTCTTTCTCCTTGTAATGTTTTTTCTTTAATATATTTATTTATCTTAGTTTTATCAATTATTACTCTTTTTGTACCATCACTTTTTAAGTACATGGAACATTTATTTAATATGATTTCATATGCTCCTTTTATAAATATAGTTTTATTATTATAGTTAGTTGTTATACTTGAATATTTCTTTTTACTGTCAAATTCTTCTTTATTTATTATTTTATATTTAGATTTGTCTTCTGTTTTACAAAAATTAAGTATAGCTCTATCTGTAGTATTACCTCCTTCTGGGATATTGTTGTTAAAAAAAGACTCGTTATTATAAATTAGTGATTGATAAAATAATTCATTTAGATTTTTATTTTTATTTATTTGATCTAATGTTTCATATTCATTTAGTTCTGCATCTATAACTCTTTGTACTTTTAATTTTCCTTCTGTTAATGTTCCTGTTTTATCTGTGAATAAAATGTTTAGGGAACCTGCTGTTTCTATACCTACTAGTTTTCTTACAAGTACATTATTTTTGAGTAACCTTTTCATGTTAGATGATAAAACGAGCGTAATCATCATTGGTAGGCCTTCTGGTACTGCCATGACTATTACTGCTACACTTAATGTAAGTCCATATAAAAGATGTGGAAATATATTTTTAAATGTTAATATCTTGTCAATATCAAAATTATTTGCTACTACTACTGAATTAAATAAATACGAAATTAATATTAAAAAGGCACATATATATCCAAGTCTACTTATTTGTTTAGCAAGTATTCTAAGTCTATATTTTAGCGGACTTTCTATTGTACTTTCTTGTATATCTTGAGCAATTCTTCCATAAAATGTTTTATCGCCTACTAGTGTTACTTGTATTGTTCCTTTTTTACCACATACTACACTTCCCATATATACTTCATTATTATTTGTATTTTTATGTTTTTCTTTTGTTTCACCTGTAAGAGAACTTTCATCTATATAAAGTTCTCCATCTATAACCATTCCATCTGCTGGTACTTTATCTCCACTTTCAAGATAAACTATATCGCCTACTACTACTTCATCCATATTAATTAATTCTTTTTTAGAGTTTCTTAATACTTTTACTTTGATTATTGAGTTTTCTTCACTTAATTTTTCAAATGCTTTTTCGCTACCATACTCGCTTAATGCTGAAATAGATGTAGCTAAAAACACAGAAACTGCTATACCTAATGTTTCAAATATATTAGAGTCTTGAAATAAAAAAAGTATTTTTATCGCAAGAGCAATTAATAAAATTTTAATTATTGGATCACTTAATGATTCAATTACTAATTTTAGAAAAGTATTTTTCTTTTTAGAAGTTAATTTATTACTTCCATATTTGCTTCTATTGTTTATTACTTCTTTATCTGTAAGACCTATTTTAATATTTGTTTTCATATGTTCCTCAATTAAGTTTATTAAAAGAACATATAAAAAATACCATTTGTTATAAAGTTACATACTATATCAATATCTGTTTTCATCAAATTTAAGTATTCTCCTAGCGTAAATCTTGATAAACTAAATATTGAGTTATTATATGTGTATCCCATGCCTATCATTGTTGATTCTTTATATAGTTTTCCATAAACTGAATAATATGTTCTTTATCTAATGTATTCAAATAGTTATATATGCTCATTGATATTACATATAGTATTAATATATTTAATGCTTCTGAATATCTTGAATCTGATACGTAATTTATTGTTTCACCATACAAAATTGGATTTATTAAAAGAATTTGAATTAATACTATACATACATGATTTCTTTTTTACTTTTTTTGATATACTCTTTCATGTAATTCTACATATTTTATATAAGTATATTATTTTATCTATGTTAAATAAACATTTTATGTATTAGATTTATTATATTTTATGATACAATATATTTGAGAGGTTTTAGTATGAAAAGAATTGATAAAAATAATTATTATTTAGATATAGCAGAGGCTACTTTAGAAAGGGCTACATGTTTAAGAAAAAAATGGGGAGCAGTTATTGTTAAGAATGATGAAATTATTTCAACTGGATACAATGGTGCACCTAGAGGGAGGAAAAATTGTGATGATCTTGGGTATTGCATTCGTGAACAACTAAATATTCCAAGAGGTGAAAGATATGAACTTTGTAGAAGTGTTCACGCAGAACAAAACGCTATTATTTCAGCAAGTAGAAGTGAAATGATTGGTGCTACTCTTTATATGGTTGGTAAAGATGCAAAAACTGGTGAATATGTAGAAAACTCTATGAGTTGTTCTATGTGCAAACGTGTTGTAATAAATAGTGGGATTGAAAAATTAATTATTAGAGATAGTAAAGATAAATATAGAGAAATTCTTGTAAGTGAGCTTATTAAGAATGATGAAAGCTTAGAAGGAAAATTAGGTTATTAAAAGAGGTTAAGGAATGAAATTAGATTTGATAGTGCCCTCATTTAATGAGGAAGAAAATGTTATTAATTTTTATAATAAAGTAAATGAGGCTTTAGGTGATATAAAACACTGTTTTATTTTTGTGGATGATGGAAGTAAAGATAAAACATTAAAAAAATTGAAAGAACTACATGAAAAAGATGATGAATGTGTAAAAATTGTTAGTTTTTCTAAAAATTTTGGAAAAGAAGCTGCTATATATGCAGGGCTTTTACATTCTAAAAGTGATTATGCATGTATAATTGACTGTGATTTACAACAAAATCCTAGTTATGTTGTTAAGATGTATAATTTTTTAAATGAAAATCCTGATTATGATTCAGTATGTATGTGTCAAAAACAGCATAAGAAAAGATTTTTGCAAAGATGTTTTTATAATATTATGGGAAAACTTTCTAATATGGATATCGTAGATGGTGCGAGTGATTTTAGAATGTTTAGAAAAAGTATGGTACGTTCTATAATTTCTCTTACTGAAAGAAATAGATTTTCTAAAGGTATATTTAGTTATGTTGGATTTAAAACTTATTATGATAAATATAAGGTCGAAGAAAGAAAAGGAGGCACTACTAAATGGAATAAGATTAAATTATTTAATTATGCTTTTGATGGTATAGTTGCATTTAGTACAAAGCCACTTAGATTTGCTACTTATACAGGTATATTTACAAGTTTTGTAGCATTTATATACTTAATAGTTATTATAATAAAAGCTATCATTAAAGGTATAGATACTCCTGGATATTCTTCTCTTATGTGTGTTATGCTTTTTTTAGGTGGAATTCAACTTATATTTTTAGGTATTATTGGTGAATATCTTGGTAAAACTTATAATGAAACAAAGAGAAGACCTATATATATTGCTAAAGAAGAGATTGGATTTGATGAAGATTACTTATGAAAAAAATGTGGAATAAATGTTTAAAACTTTATAAGAAGTATGAAGAAATAATTAATTATTTAATTGTAGGGGGTCTTACTACTATTGTTAGTCTTGGAAGTTATTATTTATGCATTTATACATTTTTGGATCCTGATGTGTGGTATCAACTTCAAGCTGCTAATATTATTTCATGGATATGTGCTGTTACTTTTGCTTACTTCGCTAATAGAATATTTGTTTTCAAAAGTAAGAATCAAAAGAAATTTAAAGAAGCTGTTAGTTTTTATAGCTCAAGAGTTGCAACATTACTTATGGATATGGGAATAATGTTCGTATTTGTAACACTACTTCACCTTAATGATAAGATTATGAAATTAGTTGTTCAAGTTGTTGTTACTGTTGCTAATTATATACTAAGTAAATTATTTGTATTTAAGAAGAAATAAATATTGATGAAGAAATCTTATTTATTTCTTTTTTTTAATGTGATAAAATATATTTAATTAAGGAGGTGCAATATGTACGGTGGTTCATTTGGATATGATTCTTCACTTGGTAATAATTCTAGTCTTTTTAATTTAGAATCAGCTGGAATTTGGGTAATAATTTCTTTTGTTATTGCTCTAGTTGGTGGTATTTGTTTATATTTTACAGTATTCTCTGATAAGAATGAAAAATCATATACTGGTTTTATGGCTAAACTTTATGAATTTGTTAAGTTTAAAAAAATGTATATTACTACTATATTAAAGGTATCATATTTAATTTTAGCAATATTCATTACTTTATCTTCATTTAGTTTAATATCAACTAGTTTTGTTGGATTCTTATTAACACTACTATTTGGTAATTTAATACTTAGAATAGCTTATGAATTCTCACTTGTATTACTTTCTATTCATGAAAATGTAAGTGAAATTAATAAAAAAATAAAAAAATAATCAATTAAATGATTATTTTTTATTGTAAGTTTATATGACTTTGTGCGTTCGTACTTAATGGTGCGAACTTTTTATTTTTGTATAATACATAAGCAGCAGCACCTATCATCGCAGCATTGTCTGTACAATATTTTTTAGGTGGCATGTGCATTGTTACACCTATACTATCACACATTTCTTTTAAAGACTCTCTAATGTATGAATTACTTGCGACTCCTCCACTTATTAGTAGTGTATTTAAATTATATTTTAATAATGCTTTCTTTGTTTTATCAACTAAATGACTAGTTACACATGTTTGGAATGAGGAGGCTATGTCATATTCATTTACTTCATGACCTCTTTGTTTTTCATTGTGTACTAAATTATTTATATGACTTTTAATTCCGCTGAAACTAAAGTTGAATGAATCATCATTTAATATATTAGGCATTTTGTATGTAGGTTTGCCTTCTAAAGCATACTTTTCTACATTAGGTCCTCCTGGATATGGTAAATTTAATATTCTTGCGACTTTATCATATGCTTCACCTATCGCGTCATCTAATGTTTGACCTAAGTATTCAAATGAATCCTCACTTTTCATTAGTATTAAATCAGTATGTCCACCTGATATTATTAATGATAATAATGGATATTCTAAGTGATTACCTATCATATTTGCATAGATATGTCCCATCATATGATTTACTGCGATAAATGGCTTTTTATAAATATATGATAATGCTTTAGTGGCTTCTACTCCTACAAGTAAGCTTCCAAGTAGACCTGGTGCGTATGTACAAGCGAATGCATCTATATCTTCAAATTTCATGTTAGCTTTTTCCATACATTCGTTTATTACCATTGTAATATTTTCTAAGTGAAGACGGCTTGCTACTTCTGGAACAACTCCGCCATATTTTGTATGTACGTCTATTTGTGTATTTATTATTGTTGCGATATCTTCATAACCATTTTTAATTATACTTACGCTAGTTTCATCGCAAGAAGATTCAACTGCTAAAATATAAACATCTTTCATTATTTCACCTTCTCCATAATGATTGCCGTATCTTCTCCATAGTATCTATCTCTTAAACTTATTTCTTTGAATCCTAATTTATTATATAGTCTTAATGCTTCTATATTGTTTTCATTTACTTCTAGCATTATTCTACTATAATTCTCTTTTTTGAACATTTCTTCCATTAATGATGTGGCTATTCCTTGTTTTCTATTTTCTTCATTTACGAATAAGTTCATTATATCGATAACTCCATCAACAAGTCTTATTTCTAAGTATCCTAGTACTTTATCACCATCTTTATAATTATAAACTGAATCTGTATTTGTTAATATTTCTTTTTCTATCATTTTTCTACCTCTATTTTTTTAATATAATTTGCTTTAATGAAATGTGGATTTTCGCTTTCTTTGTCTTTTAGATAATTTATTATTTTTTCAATATCTAGTTTGTGTTCTACTTCTTTATAATTATAGTTATTTTCTGTTACATATTGTTCTTCTAGTATTATATTGTTATCTTTATTCATTGCACTTATATAATAACCTTTATTATCTTCTATGACTGCCATTTTATTTTCTTTTATATCACTACTTATTAGATATGCTAGTAGACTTGATATTGTATTTATTTTTATATTTAATGCATATGCGATTGTTTTAGCAATGCTTAATCCTATTCTTATTCCTGTAAAACTTCCAGGTCCATTAACTACTATTATCTTATCTAAATCTTTTATATCAAGATTATTTTCATCAAATATTGACGCTATCATAGGCATTGTATATACTGAATGTGAATATTCACTTTCTTTTGTTTTTATGTATAAATCATCTTTTGTTTTTAATGCGATTGTTATTAATTCATCGTGTGTGTCTATAAATAATATCATATTATCCCTCTTTTCGGTCTTTCTTATACGCGTATATTATATCAAAAAAAGAAGAGTTTTTCTACTCTTCATCTTTATTAGTTTGTTTTTTAGTTTTCTTTGAAGTTTCTTTTTCAAATTTATTTTCTTTTTCTTCTTCTTTTATTTCATCTGAAAGTTTTTCTTCTCTTTTAATTTTTATATCACTATTTGCTTCAACTATATCTTCTATTTCTTCTTTTGTTAATGTTTCTTTTTCTGATAAAACTTTAGCTAAAACTTCAACTAGATTTTTGTGCTTTTTAAGAATTTCTTGTGCTTGTTTATAACATTCATCAATTATTTTTCTTACTTCTTTGTCTATTTCTAATGCAACTTGATCAGAGAAGTTTTTAGTTTGATTATAATCTCTACCAAGGAATACACTTTCACTTCTATGTTCTAATTGAACTGCTCCTAGTGAACTCATACCATATTCTGTAACCATACTTCTAGCAATCTTAGTAGCTCTCTTTAAGTCATCACTTGCTCCTGTTGATATTTCGCCAAGGAATGTTTCTTCGCTAACACGACCTGAAAGTAATGTTATAATTTGTTCTTCTAATTCTTTCTTTGTATATACAAGTGTTCTTTCTTCTTTAGGAAGCATTTGTGTATATCCACCTGCCATACCTCTTGGAATAATTGTTATCTTATGAACTTCTTCACCATTTGGAAGAACTATTCCTGAAACTGCATGTCCTGCTTCATGGTATGAAACTATTTTCTTTTCATAGTCAGTTACTTTTCTACTTGTCTTTGCTGGTCCCATAAGAACTCTATCGCTAGCTTCATCTATTTCGTCCATTGTTATTTCATTCTTATCTCTTCTTACTGCTAGTAATGCTGCTTCATTAAGTAAGTTTTCAAGGTCTGCTCCTGAATATCCTGGTGTTCTTTCAGCAATTGCTTTTAATTTAACACTTGGTGCTAAGATTTTATTTTTAGCATGAACTTTTAATATTTCTTCTCTTTCTTTAACATCTGGTCTTCCAACTGTTACTTGTCTATCAAATCTACCTGGACGAAGTAATGCTGGATCTAATACATCTGGTCTATTTGTAGCAGCTATAATGATAATACCTTCATTTTCACTAAATCCATCCATTTCTGAAAGTAATTGATTTAGTGTTTGTTCTCTTTCATCGTGTCCACCACCAACGCCAGTTCCTCTTTCACGTCCAACTGCATCAATTTCATCTATAAATATTAAACAAGGTGCTGTTTGCTTTGCTTGTTTGAACATGTCTCTTACACGAGAAGCTCCTACACCAACGAATAATTCTACGAAATCACTACCACTTATATAGAAGAATGGTACTTTTGCTTCTCCTGCTACTGCTTTAGCAAGTAATGTTTTACCTGTTCCTGGAGGACCTACTAATAAAACTCCTTTTGGAATTCTTGCTCCCATTTTAGTAAACTTTTTAGGGTTTTTTAAGAAATCTATTAGTTCTTGTACTTCTTCTTTTTCTTCCTTAAGTCCTGCTACATCTTTAAATGTTTTAGTTCCACCGTCTTCAGATAATTTAGCTCTACTTTTACTGAAATCAAATGTACCTTTTCCATTATTACTTAGTTTAGCAATCATTATATATGCTAGTACTCCAAATATAATTATTGGTACAACATTTACAACAATTGTTAGCCATGTACTATTCTCTGGATTAGTATTTGTTTGAACTTTTAAATTATGACTTTCAGCAAGTTCATATACTGTTGATACAACTGTATCTGTATATGGAATTGTTACTGTAAATGTTTCTCCTTTTCCATAATTATTTAGTTTACCTGATAAGATATATACTCCTGCTGCATTTTTTGGAGTTACTACTAATTCTTTTACATTGTTATTTTCTATTTCTTTTGTTAATTCATTGTAATCCATTTTGTTTATTTTTGTACTGAATGAATTTAAGAATATATATGATCCTATAACTACTATAGTTAATACTATATATGGCATTAAATTCATACTTTTTTTAGTCTTTTTTATATTCATTGCTTCTTTCCTTTCTTTTAATAATATCTTAGTATTATATCATACTCTTCAGTATTTTTCTTGTCAAGATTTGACTTTTTTAATCCTGGAAGCCATACTATTTCTTCTTTTGAATCTAATACTACTGGCCAAGAGTTTCTATCACTTGTTTTTATTTTTTCATTTATAAATATTTCACTTACTTTTTTATATGCATTAAGTCCTTTTAGCTTTATTTTATCTCCATCACGTCTATTTCTTACGTATAATGGAAGTGTTACTTCTTTACTATTTAATTTAATTGTGTAATTTGATGTATCATTTGTTTCATCTACTTTTTCTATTATTTTTCCATTTGGTAGATTAACTATTTCATCTATTTGTATTTCATATTGATCATTAACATCATCATCATAACTAAATGTTAATTCATTATATGATTTTACTACTATTACATTGTTTGGTAAATGAACTACACTATTTGATTTATTTGAACTTATTAAGCCAAATATTAAGTCTACATGAGCATTTCCTACTATTAATAGGTCGTCTCCATATATTTTTTCTAATATATTATATATTATTTTTGTTTGAATTACTGGGTCTAATGATTTAAATTTATCAATATCTAGGTTACCATTTTGAAACACTTTATTGAATTCTTTATTTGCTACTGAGTCTATGTAGTTACTATTTTTAAGAAGTGTTTCACTAAATTTTAAGAACTTTTTATGTATATTTGGTTCTTCTTGTTTTAAGAATGGTAAGACTGTATGTCTATATCTATTTCTTGTATAGTGATCTTCATTATTTGATTCATCTATAGCATATTGTATTCCATTTTTTTCATCGAATTTTAGTATTTCATCTTTTGTTACTGTTATAAGTGGTCTTATTATCTTATAATCTCCTTTATCAACTATTCTACTAAATCCACTATATCCTTTTAATGTTGAACCTCTTACTATTCTCATAAGTATTGTTTCAATTAAGTCATCACCTTGATGAGCTGTCATTAAATATTTTGCTCCATAATTGTATACTAATTCTTCAAAGAAGTTATATCTTACACTTCTTGCTTCATTATGAAAATTATCATCTCCCCAATTAGTTACTTTTATGTATTCAAATGTTATATTATTTTTCTTACAATAATTTTCTAAATCTATTTTTTCTTGTTCACTTTCTTTTCTTTTATTATGATTTACATGAGCACATATTATATTTAAATCCATTTTATTTTTAAATTCATTTAATATATATAATAGTGCCATTGAATCTGGTCCACCTGAAACACCTACTACTATTGTATCTCCTACTGAAAGACCTATTTCTTTTCTAATAAAATTATATACTTCTTCCATATCAAAGCCTTTCTAATCTTCTATTTTTATTACTATCTCATTTTTGCCAGAATATAAATGTTTCTCACGTATTCTTCTCGCAACATATTCTGGATCTTGCAACTTATTTATTTGATCTTTATACTCTTCTTCTAGTTCTAATTCTTCATTGTATTTTTTTTCCAAATCTGATATTTCTTTTTTATTATTATTTATTTGAGTATTATAAGAAAAAATTGTAGATGCAAAAATCACAATAGATATTATAAACCCTATTGTTAAAAAAGTCACTCTAAACTTTGTTTTTTGACTAACCTTTTTCATACTAACCCCATTTTCACTTATAATTATATCTTTATCAACTAATAATTACAATTGATAACACATTTTTTTACATATTTTTTGTAAATTTTTTATTTAAATATAGAAATGTTATTGTTGTAATTAATATAAAATATAATTTTATTATTCCTCCATTAATACAATAGAATATTTTAAAATATATAAGTGTTATATTTGTGAAAAATAGTAATGAATTTAGAAAATTATATATTTTCTTTACATTGTAGATGTATTTTTTGATGATTTTAAAGATAAAGAATGTTATTATTCCATATAAAAAAGAAAATAGGAATGATAGTATTTGTTCTGTTAGTGTCATTATTTAAATAACCTAGCCATTATGCTTTCTGCTTTTACTTTTTTATTATCATCTAAATACATTACCGAAAATATTTTTCCTTTTATTGATAAGTTTCCTTGAAATGTATCTAATTTTAGTAGTTCTAAATTTTCTCCTTTTATGATTATTGGTCCCATGATACTGTCTACGAAGAATTCTGTATCATCAAAACTATTTAATTTCTTTATTCCTGAAAGTATTATTGTTTTTCTCTCTGTAATTGTAATTATATGATTAAATGAATCTGTTATATCTTTTTTATCCATAGTTATTCCTCCATTTAATTATATGAAGTTCTTTTTAAACTATGAAAAAAGACTACTTAATGTAGCCTTATTATTTATTCTTCAACTTCCTCAGCGTCTTCTCCTTCTTCAAGAGCTTTTTCATATGCAGCAAAGATAGCATCTTCAAATTGTTTTCTTACTTCTTTATTAATTGGATGTGCTTGATCTACATACTTTCCTGTAGGTGTTTTACGACTTGGCATTGCTATAAACATTCCATTGTCACCTTCTAAAATTCTAATGTCACGAATTGCTACGGCATTATCAATAACAACGTTTGCTCTACCTTTCATTTTTCCATTATCTCTTTTTTCTAATTTTACTCTTACATCTGTAATTTCCATGACTTCCTCCTTAATAATTAGATAATATAATTATAATATAATTAAAGTGCTTTTTCAATTGATTTTGTCAAATTTTACTTAATATTACTGATTTTGTAGCAACATCAGCATATGTAAAAGATCTCAATCCTTTATTGGTATCAATTGTAAAAATATTTGAATGAAAATCTTTTATTGTACCTTCTAAATATTCATATTTATTTCTTCTCATTACTACTTTAATTTTTAGTTTTTTATCTTTTAATTTGTACACTTCTTCTTTTATTTTATTTATGTTCATTTTATTCCTTTCTTGGATATACACTTATCATCATACCTTTTGATTTTATACCTCCAATTCCATCGCTTTTGTATTTTGTTTTTTTTATTATTTTTTCCATATCAACTTGCTCATTAATATCTGTGAGTGCTATACCTGATGCAATAATTGCTGGGTCTAATGCATGAATATTTACATGTGCTGGACTGGAAGCATATGTTGAACCTGCTTTTATTAGTGATATAAAATCACTACCACATGCTCCTGCGACAATAGCGAGATCATTTTGATTTTTAACTTTTCTTACTTCTTTTACGGTTTCAACAAAATATTTACTATTCTTATAATTTTCATTATTTTTTCTTTTTGTGTAGTAAGCATCATGTCCTGTTATAACTAATACTTTAGGATTATGTTTTTTTATTAAACTAATTACTTTGTCTTTAAATTCACTTTCTTTATATCTATATGAAAATACTTTTATTTGTTGAGTTTTGTAATATTCATTACATTTATCTATGTATTCTTGATCTGCATCTAAATGCAATATTGTTCCTGGAATATAGAAAAAATCTTTAATATTTAGTTCTCTTATTTTGTCAAAATCGTCTTTTTTTTTAGAAAATGATGATAATATTAAATCTTCCTTTGAAGAATCAGCGTATAATCTAATGTCTACTCCTTTTAGATAAACTGTATTATTAACGATTTTATCTACTTTAAATAGAATATCATTTCCGTATTTTTTACGTGTCACATAATCTCCAACTTTTAACATAGTTCCCTCGCCTTGATTAAATATATTGTTTTGAAAATGATTTTATGCATAAAAAAAGAGATAACATTTATGCTATCTTCCATTGCGTTATCTTGTTATATTATAAAACTCTACATTAAATTATCTAAGTCAAACTATATTGATAATTTGTTTTTACTATAAATTATTTGATATTTCTATAAATTCTTCAATTGTTAATGATTCTGCTCTTGAAGTTAAGTCTTTATTATATTTTTTTAGTATTTCTTCTATTTTTGATAAATCATAATTCATTAAGTTATTTTTTAAATTTTTTCTTTTATGTGTGAATGAATCTTTAATTATTTTATAAAATTTATCTTCATTTTTTACTTTTTCTTTATATTTTGATGTTGTTTTAAATTTTATGACAGTACTATCTACTTTAGGTATTGGTTCAAAACACTTCTTATTAACATCGCAAACTTTTTCTATTTTAAAATTATATTGTAAGAATACTGATAATGAACCATATTCTCTTGAACCAGGTGTTGCATTAAATCTTTCAGCTACTTCTTTTTGCACCATTATTACTATTTCATATGGAGTTGATTCTTTTATTATTTTATTTATAATTGCTGTTGTTATATAATATGGAAGATTTCCTACGAAGTATAGTTTATCGTATTTTTTTGTATCTATGTAAGTTTTAATGTTTACTTTCAAAAAGTCTTCAAATATTACTTTTAAATTATTATTATCACTTTCTAATTTATTTAAAATATTTTCTAATCTTTTATCTATTTCAAAGCAAATTACATCACATTCTTTTTTAACTAGTTCTTTTGTAAGTGCTCCTGCACCTGGCCCTATTTCTATTATTAAATCGTTTTTGAATGGGGTTAATGATGAAGCAATTTTATTAATTATATTTTGATCTTGTAGAAAGTTTTGTCCTAAAGATTTTTTATATTCAAAATTACTCATTTTTTCCATCCTTTTCTTAATACTTCAAATTCAAGGTTTCTAACTCTACCTATATTTTTTATTGCATTTTCTTCTGTTTCTGTAAGTAAATCTATTACATTTCCACTTACTCCTCTATCTAATACTATAGCAATTATAGGTTCTTGTGATAACTTGTTAACATTAAATTTTAATATAGTACCACATGGATAATCCTTACTACTAGCTACTATTCTTACTGTTCCATATGTTTTATCTTTATAATATATTCCTTCTTTTAATACATTTGTTCTAGGTGGACATGCTAAATATCCAGAGCATAAAGGACAATCTCCGGCGTATCCAGTTAATTCACCAGTAAATGTATATAATGGATTATAAATTCCTTCTTTATATAATTCATTTTGTGAATCTTGTATAATTTGTTTATCTATTGATTTATTTAGATTAGTGTTCATTGAAACTGAAAGAGATTTATTTTCATAGTTCTCTTTTCCAATGAAAAAAATTATTATGATAGCTATACAAGCTTTTATTGTCATAAATATTCTACTTCTTATATATTTTTTCATAATACTTACTCCTAAATAAATTATATAATAAGTATTATTAAATGTCAAAAATTTGCTTTGCTGTTGCAGTTGTTGTATTTATTACTTCTTCTAATGATATATTTTTTATTTCGGCTATTCTTTTTGCTACATAAAGAACATTACATGGTTTATTCTTTTTACCTCTAAACGGTTCTGGTGATAAGAATGGACTATCTGTTTCTAGTACTATATCTTTTAAATCTATTTTTTCTATCACTTCATAAAGTTTAGAATTTTTGAATGTTAAAACTCCTCCTATACCAAGTTTATATCCGAGTTTTATATATTCACGTGCCATTTCAACGCTTCCACTAAAACAATGAATTATTCCTTTATTCTTTCTTGTTTTAAGTATATCAAAACATTCTTGCATTGCTTCCCTTATATGAATTATTACTGGTAAATCGTATTTTAATGCAAGATCTAATTGTTTAATAAAATATTCTTTTTGTTCATCTTTATTTTCATCGTTATAATGATAATCAAGACCTATTTCACCTATAGCAAACACTTTATGTTCTTTTATTATATTTTCTATAGTTTTAAGATTACTGTTATCAATATTTTCAGGGTGTATTCCTACTGCTGGCAATAAGTATCCCTCATATTTATTATATATATTTAATACTTCTTTTGATGTTTCTATTGAATCTGCACAATTTATTACTTTTATTATATTTTTACTTTTTAATTCATCTATTAATTCATCTATATCATCATAAAACTCACTTAATATATGAGCATGTGTATCTATCATTAGTAATTTATTCCAAATAATTTAATATAAACTATCTTATTGATATAATAAGTAATAAAAGGTATTAATAAAATATAATAAATATTACTCACATTTAGTAATAAAAGTATCATTAATAATAAAGTTGTACATAAAAACAAAGTAAAAGACATCATAGGTTTATTTCTTATATTTCTTAATATTTTTTTCATAATAATCACAATTTAATAATACAAAAGTATTTATTTTTATTCAATCTATATTACATTTTTTGACATATTTTTACATATATTTTAATTTTATGATTCTTTCAATTATCTTTGATATGTCTATCATATTTTTAATACCTTCTTTTCCCGTTATGATAATTGTACCTAGTAAATCGCTATCTAATATAATTGGATTTATTATGATTTTGTCTTTATTTGTGATTGTATTTGTAATATTTATTTTATTTGTTTCATCTATATATATTTTTCTTTCTTGAATAATATTTTGAACTTCTTTTGTAATTTCTTCATATTCACTATTTACTATTTTATTATTTATTACTAAGTAGATACTATAATTTGTTATACTTGAAAAACAGTTAATAAGATGTATTAACTCTAGTTCTTCATTTTGTAATCTTGAATATTTTTCTAATATTATTTTTTCATTTTCAATTGTTATTTGAAAGTCGTCTCCCGGATTTATATTTAAATACTTTCTTAATTCTTTTGGTAATACTATTCTACCAAGTTCATCTATTTTTCTTATTATACCAGTTGTTTGCATTAAATCACCTAGTAATATTTTGGTAATTTTTTTATTTATTATACTTAAATTTCATATTATATATTACTTCAAGTAAATCTTCTAAATAGTAGATATAGTTTTTCTCTAATGTTGCTTTTAGAAGTGTTATTAATATTGAGCCACCTTTATATTGAAAATTGAATTTTGTTGTTATTTTTGTTGATTCTACGAATAACTCTTCTATATTTATATCTTCAAAAACTTCTTTCTTTAATTTTAATACTGATTTTAGATTATCATTTTCAAGTAGTTTTATATTTGTAATCATTAATAATTTTTCAAGGTATTTTTCATGAGCATAGATTTCTAATTCTTTATTTGTCATGCCAAATCTATCTCTTATTTCTGATAATACTTCGTTTAATTCTTTTCTTGTTGTGATTCCATTTATCTTTTTATGAAGTTCTATAATTACATCACTTTCATCTGTGTAACATTTATCAATATGAGTTTGTATGTCTATTGGTATTGGTTCTTTTTCTTCATTTTCATCTACTGTAATACCATTTATTTCTTCATTAACTAGCTCCATATACATACTTACTCCGACTGAATCAATGAAGCCAGCTTGCTCTTTACCAAGAATATCTCCTGCACCCCTGATAGCTAAATCTCTCATTGAAATTTTGTATCCACTTCCAAGTTCAGTAAATTCTTTTATAGCATCAAGTCTCTTTAACGCAGTTGTGTTTAATACTTTCTCTTTTTTATACATTAAGTATGCATAAGCAATCCTGTTACCACGGCCTACACGACCTCTTATTTGGTAAAGTTGACTTAATCCAAATCTATCACTATCAATAACAATTATTGTATTAGCATTAGGAATATCTATACCATTTTCTATAATTGTTGTGCTTATTAATACATCATATTTCTTATTTGTAAAGTCGTATATTATATCTTGCATTTCATTTTTAGACATTTTTCCATGAGCAAAACATATTCTTGCTTCTGGAATAAGTTTTTTATATTTTTCTGTTAATTGTTCCATATTTGTAATATTGTTATATAGAATATATGATTGTCCATTTCTACTCATTTCTTTTAGAATAGCTTCTCTTATTAACATTTCATTATATTCAATAACATATGTTTGAACTGGATATCTATTTCTAGGTGCACTTTCAATTAATGATAAATCTCTTATACCAACAAGTGACATTTGAAGTGATCTTGGGATAGGTGTTGCTGAAACTGATAAAACATGAACATTTGATTTTAATTTTTTTATTTTTTCTTTTTGTTCTACACCAAAACGATGTTCTTCATCTATAACAAGAAGTCCTAAATCTTTAAATTCAACATCATTACTTAAAAGTCTATGTGTTCCAAAAATTATATCAATTTTACCTTCTTTTAGTCTTTTTAGTTTTTCTTGAACTTGTTTATTAGTAAAATGTCTATTAATTAAATCTATGTTTACTCCATGATTTTGAAATCTTTTTAATGCTGAATCGTATTGTTGATGAGAAAGCAATGTTGTTGGACATAGATATGCTACTTGTTTACCATTCATAACTGTTTTAAATATTGCTCTAAAAACTACTTCTGTTTTACCATAACCAACATCTCCGCAAAGAAGTCTTTCCATAGGTCTTGGCTTTTCTAAATCTCTTTTTATTTCTTCACTTGCTTTTAATTGATCTACTGTTTCTTCATATCCAAATTCTGACTCAAATATTAATTGTTCTTCATCATCTTTTTTAAATGGTTCTATTGTTGCTTTATTTCTTTCTTGATATATTTTTAGTAATTCACCAGTTATATTTTTTATTCTTTCTTTTATTCTTAATTTTGTTTTAGTCCATTCTACACTATTTAACTTATTAATAGGTGGTTTTACTCCTTCTTTAGAAGAGTATTTATATAATTTTGTGATGTCTTCTACAGGCATATATAGTTTATCATTACCTTTATATTGTATAAGTAAGTAATCTCTTTTTAAGCCTTTTTTCTCTATAGTTGTAAGGCCCATATATATACCAATTCCTGATTTTCTATGTACTACATAGTCACCTGGTTTTATACTATCTATTGACATTATTTTACTGCCAAGTGATGTTCCTTTGATTAATTCCTTCTTGTTTTGAGATTCAAATAAATCAAATTCTGAAAAATATGGTTTATTTTTATATATAAAACCATGATTTAATGTGTAATTCACTATTTTTATGTTTTTATCATATTTTTTGACTTCTTCTGTTAATAACTTGTTAGTTGTATATAGTGTTCCATTACTTAATTTTATATCTTTAAAGAATTTTTCTTTATTAGAGTTATATTTTTCTATTGGCTCAGCTTCTATTTTGATATCTGCATTTCTATTGTTAATTGTATCTAAATATATATCTTCATCTTTTACTAATTTAGAAACTTTAAATAATTCACTTTGTATATCCAAATATTTTATTTGAGGAGCTATCATTTTTTCTTGATTTAAGAGTTGATTATAATTGTGAAATAGAACTATTCCATCTTTATTATATTCTCTTATTGATGAATTATTGTTATCAAAGTCATCTTTAATTGGTGATATTGTTATTTCTTCTATTTCTTTTATTGATTTTTGAGTTACTGCATCAAAGTATTTAATCTTTTCAATAGTATCATCAAAGAGTTCTATTCTTATTGGATTTTCTTCATTAATTGGATAAATATCTATGATAAAGCCTCTAACTGCGAAGTCAGATGTTTCATATACCATACTTTCTCTTTTATAGCCGATTTTTACTAATTTATTAATGAATTCTTCTCTATTGATTTCATTATTTATTTTTAAATTAATTCTATTTTCTTTATAACTAGATGGAGCGGGTAATTTTTTTATAAAACTGTTTAAGTGAACTATAATTATCTTTTTAGTATCTTGCTCAAATTTATTTAGAATATTAGCTCTCATGTATAGTAGTTCTGGTGAACTAGCTATTGCTTTTTTAGCCATGAAGTCATCTTCTGGAAATAAATATACTTCATCTAAATAGTTTTTCATTTCATTATAGATTTCAGTTGCTTCATTAAGTGTTGGTACTACTAGAAGAATATTTTTTTTAGACGTAAAAAAGATATATAACAATAATTGGTTATATATTTCATTTTTACTTACTGATATTTTCTTTATATTAGAAATATCAAAATCAAATAGTTCTTCATATAGCTTATTTTTCATATTAATTCCTATTGTATTTTTCCATTAATTTGTCTATATCATACATAGTAAAATCTTCAATTATATTTGAAATTGTTGGTAGTATTTGATTAATTTTTTCATCTTCTTCTTGTGTAAATTTTTCAATGACATATTTATCTAGTGGTATATTATTCTTTGATATACCTATTCTTATTCTTTGTATATTTTCTGTTTTTAAGTGCTCAATTATATTTTTAATACCATTGTGTCCACCTGCGCTACCATTTCTTTTTATCTTAAATGTTCCTACTTCAAAATCAATGTCATCATATATAACTATTAAATCTTTTAAATCAATGTTATAGTATTTTACAAATTCAATTACTGATTCTCCTGATAAATTCATATATGTTTGTGGTTTTAATAGAATTAGTTTTTCATTGTTAACAAGTTGTTCACAATATAGTCCTTTGAATTTTGATTTAAACGTTAAATTGTTTTTTTCAGCGTAAAAATCTATGGCTCTAAATCCACAGTTATGTCTTGTTTTCTCATACTTTTTATCAGGATTTCCAAGTCCTACGACTAACTTCATACTAATTCTCCTTAAATTCATTATATAGTTTGTTTTTACTAACATTATATTTATCAGCTATTTCTCTTATTGCATCTCTTTTAGAATAACCTTGTGTTAATAACTTGTCTATTTCTTCTGTATAGTTTACTTCTAACGTTTCTTCCTTTGTGTTACCCTCTACTATTATAACCATTTCACCCTTTAATGTATCCGATATTTTTAAAATATTCTCAATATTATCTCGTATTACTTCTTCATGTATTTTTGATATTTCTCTTACTATTGCTATATTTCTATTACCAAATACATCTAATATTTGTGATAAAGTGTCTGTTATTCTATGTGGTGATTCGTAAAATATTATTGTTTGTTTTATATCTTTTAAATCTATTAGTTCTTTCTTCGCAAGTGATTGTTTACTATTTAAAAATCCATAAAATAAAAATCTTTCATTACTTAGTCCAGACATATTTATTGCTGGTAATAATGCATTAGGTCCCGGTAGAGCAATTACTGTAATATTTTGTTTTATTGATTCGTCAACAATTACATTTCCAGGATCGCTTATAAGAGGTGTTCCTCTATCTGTTACATATCCTATATTCTTACCCGATTTTAATATTTGAACTATTTTATCTTTGTGTTTCATTTCTGTATATTTATGGCAGGATTCAACTTTTTTATTGATTTTTAAATATTTAAGTAAATTTAATGTTTCTCTTGTATCTTCTGCATAAACTATATCGACCATTTCTAATGTTTTAATTGCTCTTAAAGTAATATCATCTAAATTACCTATTGGTGTTGGTATTAAATATAGTTTTCCATATTCACTATTCTCATAACTTTTTTGTATCATTAATTTTCACTTCCAAACATTTTTAATACTTCTTCTGTATAGCTTTCATCATTATTATGCACAACTAATGGAGGTAATATTTTTAGACCAGGGTTACCATTTTTTTTGCCATCAATTAATATTAGATTTGATTCAGTATTCTCTTTAGGATAAATAAATCTTATCCTTTTAGGTTCTATATTATTTTTTCTCATTAATTCTATTATTTCGATTAATCTTTCTGTACGATGTACTATTGATAATGAACCACCATTTTTTAACAATTTTTTTGATATTTTGATAATATCTTCAATATTTATTTCTATCTCATGTCTCGCTATTGATTTTATTATATTATCATTGATTAAACTTGTATCGCTGTATTTGAAATATGGTGGATTACATGTTATTAAATCAAATGTGTCTGTTTCGAACTTGTTTGTCATATTTTTTGCATTATCATTATATAAAGTTATTCTATTTTCTAAATTATTTATTTTTAATGTTTCTTTTGCTAAATCATATATTTCTTGTTGAAGTTCAACTGCATAGATATTTGCATTGGTTTTAGTACTTAAAATTAATGGTATTGGTAGGTTTCCACTACATAAATCTAAGATCATTTTTGTATTTGGATTTAATGTAACAAAATTAGGTAATAACACTGAATCCAAACTGAAATTGAAATAATTTTTATCTTGAATTATTTTTATATTTTTATAATTAACTAAATCATTAATTTTTCTTGTTGAATTTTCTTTCATTATTTAATGGTACCTTTACTTCAATTTTATTTCCTTTTTCTGTGAGTAATGTATATTTTCTATTTGGAATATCTACTGAAATTACTGTTCCTGCTTCATCTTCATATGTTTTTTTATCGCCCACTTCAGGTAATCCTTTTCTATATTCTGTGTATAAATCATCTTCATATTTAAGACAGCATAATAATCTTCCACATATTCCATTTATTTTACTTGGATTTAACGCTAAATTTTGATTTTTTACCTGTGCAATTCCAACTGAATCTAAATCATTTAGAAAACTTGAACAGCAAATTTTTCTTCCACATTGTCCAATTCCAGATATATTTTTTGCTTTGTCTCTTACTCCTACTTGTCTTAATTCAATTCTTGTTTTGTAAATTCCAGCTAGTGACTTAGCAAGTTCTCTAAAATCTACTCGATTATCAGATAAAAATTGAAATACTAATTGTTTTCTATCAAATGTAAAAAATGCATCTAAAAATTTCATATCTAGTTTTGTTTTTTCAGCAATTTCTTGTGCTTTAATTAAGGCTTTTTCTGCTTCTTCTACATTTTTTTGATTTTGAATTTCATCTTCTTCTGTAGCAATTTTATATACTAGTGCATGGTCTTTTCCATCATTTAGTTCTCCAAAAATTGCACCTATTTTACCAAACTGTAATCCTCTTTCAGTATTAACAATAACTTTATCATTTAATTTTATTTCCAAATCATTGTCGAAAAAAGTATATAGTTTGCCTTTATCTTTGAATTCTACTCCAACAGCTTTCATTTATTATTTCCCCACATTTCTATAATAAATCTATCTATCATTAAGTTTTTATTTAAATAATTTGCTGATAAACTAATAAATTTATCAATAATAAGTATCTTCTTTGATAGAGTATTTATGTCGTTTTTCATATATATTATATCATTTTTTTCATCATTTTTTTCATTAACTATATCATATAATACTTTTTTATATCTATCTAGCATTGCATATAATATTTTTATAAATTTATCTCTATCACTAATTATGGTATAAATTTTATTATATTTAGCTATTGATTCAACACCATTTAATTCTAAATTTTCTATTATTTCATCGCATTCTATATTTGTATTTTCTTCTAATGTTTCTTTTTCTTTATTAGCATTGACAAATATTTTTTGACATCTACTAACGATGGTTGGTTTAACTGCATCTATATTATTTGTTAGAAGTATTGCGTATATGCCAGGACTTGGTTCTTCTAATGTTTTTAGTATTGCATTATAAACTGTATCACTCATTTTTTCTGTGTCTTCTATAATATATACTTTTGTGTTGTTAAATTGTGATGTTGTAGATAAGTTTTTTAATAATTCTTTGATTTTGTCTTTACTCACGTACCCATCTTCAGTTTTTAGCAAATAAATATCAGGATTTTCTTCTAAAGTTATATTATTTTGAAAAAAGAAACTATTCAATGTTTCTTCTAATTCACTTTTAACATCATCAAAAACAACATTTCCTATTAGAAATGCTTGACTTATTTTATCTTCATTATATAATTTTTCGAAATACTGATATATCTTCTTCAATTAGTGCTCCTTTTATATATTTTTTTACTGATAATATTTCAAATAGATTAATGCTATTATTCCTAAAAAATCAAATAAGCAAACTATAAATATTGAATAGTAATTTATTGGTACTGTTTTACCTGTTTTATAAATAAATACATTTATTGTATATAATATGCAAATGGAATAAACAAGTTTTTTGATAATATTAATAATCATCATAATTTTACTCTCCTAATAAACTTATGAATTAATTTTTTATGATATTACTTTTCTATCATCCCATGCTTTTGCAATCATAACTGGATCAAGGTACTCTATATCAGTGCCCATTGGAAGTCCATATGATAATCTTGATACTTTAACATTATATTTTTCTAATATTTTTTGGATATATTGTGATGTTATTTCACCTTCAATAGATGGATTCAATGCAATTATTATTTCTTTTGTATCTTCATTAATTCTGTTATTGATTAAATCTGGAATGTTTAAATCTTCTGGGTTTTTTCCATCAATTGGAGAAATTAATCCATTTAATACATGATAGTAACCTTTATATTTACCTGTTTTTTCAATAAAGAATACATTTTTTGAGTCCTCTACTACACAAATTGTACTTTTATCTCTACTATTATCCATACATACTTCGCATTTTGTTTCATCACTTAAACAGCCACATATCGCACAAGTCTTAATATTTTTTTTAAAATTTATTAGTGCTTTTGCTAGTGCTTCAACATCATCGTCTTCTTTTTCATATAAAGCATAGACATATCTTTCAGCTGTTTTTTCACCTACTCCTGGTAATATAGTTAGATTTTCTACTAGATTTTGAAAACTTCTAGGTAGTGCCATTAGTTATAGAATGCCTCCCATACCATTTGTGTACTTACCTAACTTTTTATCTTTTTCAGTTTTGATTTGTTTTAATACGTCATTTACTCCCACTTGTATCATATCTTCTAACATTTCACTATCTTCTAATATTTGATTATTTTTTATTTTAATTAAATCTATTGTATTATTTCCTTTTCCTTCAATTAGAACGTAATCATTCTCATATTTGAATGTTGTACTTTCTATTTGTTTAGTTATTCTTTCTATATCTCCTTGTAATTTTCTGGCTTGTGCCATTAAACTTTGCATATTCATTTATATCATTCCTTTCATTTATTCTACTATTATACAATCTTTTCCAAATAATGTCTCTGCTGTATTTTCTATTTTTGTATTTTTATTATTTTTTGTTTCAATATGTGGCTCTTCTATATATTTATATATTTTACCTGAATCAATATTTTTTTTGTATTCTTTTAATATGTTTGAATACTCTTCATTATTTACAGCAACAACTGAGTATTTTTTTCCAAAAATTTTTCTCAATAAATCTTGTATTTCTTCAATTTTATTATCAAAAAGTACTATATCAAAATTATTCTTAAATGTGAAAAGTACATTAGTTTCTGTTACAATTTGTGGTGTTGCTTTAAGTAATAAATTCACTAGTGAATTGTACTCTTTTATTGATAAAAATTCTTTAAGTTTTTCATAGTTTTTTACAAAATTATTTTTCAATTCTTTGCTAGGACCACAAAAAACATTATTAATTTTTATACTTTTATTTTTTTCTTTTTCTTCATTTTGTTTTTCTTCGATAATTATAGGGATTTCATTATCTTTTGAATTATTTTTTGTTTCAATTTTATCAATATTTTTTTCTTCTTTTTTATTTTGCATTAAGCACATTTTTAGGAAAGATATTTCTGTAATTATTTTTTGATTGTTTGTTCTCTTTAATTCATTTATTAGATTAAATAATTCATCAGACATTTTCTCACAGTATTCTAATTCTATATGAGAAAAATCTAGTAATTTTTTTTCATATTCTTTATCAAAATAATTATCAGTATTATTAAATATAATTATGTTACGAATTAGTAGTTGTAATCTCTCACAAATATTAATAAAATTTTTACCTTCTTCATAATATTTATTAATATTTTTAAGTGTTTCTTTTATATTTCCTGACACAATATTTTCAAGTAAAATTATAATATTTTTTTCACTAATATCGCCTATTAAATTGTATACATCATCTACAGTTACATTTTCTTTTTCTAGCGATATCACCTGATCTAGCATATTAATAGCATCTCTAAGACCACCATCACTTAATTTTGCAATTAATGATATTACTTCGCCATTTAAGCTTTTTTTCTCTTGCTCTAAAATATACTTTAATCTATCTTCAATTTGTTTATTAGTAATTTTCTTAAAATCAAACTTTTGGCATCTAGATATAACGGTCGCTGGAATTTTATTAAATTCTGTTGTAGCTAATATAAAAATTACATGTTTAGGAGGTTCTTCTAATGTTTTTAGTAAAGCGTTAAATGCACTTGTTGATAACATGTGAACTTCATCTATGATGTATACTTTATATTTTAAATGTACTGGCATTAGTTTAACATTGTTTCTTATTTCTCTTATCTCATCAACACCATTGTTACTTGCTGCATCTATTTCTATAATATCAATTTCTTCATCTATATTTTGTAAACAATTTTCACAATTATTGCAAAGATCACCATCAGTAGTATTTAGACAGTTAACGGCTTTAGAAAATATTTTTGCTATACTTGTTTTTCCTGTTCCTCTAGGGCCACTGAATATATATGCATGACTAATTTTATTATTTAGTATGCTGTTTTTTAGAATTTTTACAACAACTTCTTGTCCTACGACATCACTAAATGTCTTTGGTCTATATTTACGATACAATGATATGTATTCCATAACGCCCTCCTTAATAATTATATCAAATTTCTTTTTATTATACTACCTTTTATTTTTAAAGAATCCTTTTAATTCTTCTTGAAAGTATTCATTTTTTTCACTATTTATTTTTGTAATTTTAACATTGTTATTTATTTCTTTTTCATTATCTAAAATATAATATACTTCTTTAATTCTTGCTTCATTAATTACATCCAGACACATTTTGCATGGATATAATGTTACATATAATCTGCATTCATTTAAATTCCATGTTTTTAATTTCTTCGCTGCTTTTCTTATTGCAATTATTTCAGCATGTGCTGTTGGATCATGCTTTGTTATTTTATTGTTATATGCTTTTGATATAATTTTATCATCTTTTGTAATTATGCATGAAACTGGTACTTCATTATGCTTTATTGCTTTTTTATTTAAAATTGTTAATAATTTTTCTCTCCTTGATATATTCATAGCAAACACCTTTTCGTATTTTATTATAAATAAAATGTGCACACGAAGTTAATCACTTAAGGCTGCTATCTTCCGATTCTGACCTGGTTCGCTAAACTTCGTTGCACGAATATATGTTAACATATATTATATGATTTTACAATATTTTTTATAAAGAAATTTTAATGTTCCACGTGGAACATTGTTTACAACTTTTTTCTAAAAATATTTTTTAAACAATTGTAATCTTTTGTTTATAATTGTTTAATTTATTTTTTTAGTTTAATGCTTATTGAAAATAAATTTTTGTTTTATATTAAATGTTGATATTTTTATAATTATATTTTTTATCTTATGTTCCACGTGAAACATTATTTGTATTTATATAAATTGTTAGCTATGATAATTCTTGTTTAATTAATTCCAGATAGTATTAATTTATTATCTATAGTTTATGATTCAATGTTCCACGTGGAACATTGTTGATAAGGCTATTTTGGATTTAATTAAATTAATTTTTGTGACTAATTGTATACTTGATAATGTTATTATTTCATATATATAATCGTTACCTAAATATGGTTATAACATAAAATTAATTATTTTTAAAATAGATAGTGTTTTCGATGCAACGTTCCACGTGGAACATATCAATGTGTACAAATAAATAATTAATTTTTATGTTTAATGAATTGGTAATATTAAATATAATTTTTGGATTAATAATTATTAAGATGTTTATTAATATTCAAATATATTTTTCAATATCTAAAAAAATTTTATTTCAATGTTCCACGTGGAACATTGTTAATAGTTCTTATATTGCATATTAATTATTTTTATAAATATAAAGTTTTTTATTTATTATTATTCTCTCTATTAATATAAAAAGATATTTAATTTATTTTATATTATTATTTTAAAACAATGTTCCACGTGGGACATTGTTAATAACTTTTTTGTTGATCTTGAATCTTTATTTTTTATAAGAATAAAAAATAATTTGTGTTGATTATGATTTTATTTTCTAAATTTCTTTTTATTTTTTTGCTATATATTTATAAAATTAATTTACTTTGTATTAATTGTTAATAATTTTTAATTATATTTATTCTTATGTTTCACGTGGAACATTGTTAATAATTTTTGATTTTTATTTCTTTTTACTTTTTTTATTTCCCGGGAAATAATTTTTGCATAAAAAAGATGTTTCACGTGGAACATCTTTTTACTTTATTCTTCTGTTGAATTTTCTTCTTCAATTTCTTCTTTATCTAGTATTGATATAGAAGCTACTTTATTATTTTCTTTTAGATTGATTAACCTTACTCCTTTTGTTACTCTACCCATTTGTGATATTGCATCTACTGACATTCTAATAATTATTCCATTTTCAGTTATTATCATTAAATCTTTTTCATTATCTGTTGATTTGAATCCAACTATTCTTCCATTTTTTTCTGTTATATTTAATGTTTTAACTCCTTTACTTCCTCTTTTAGTTTCTCTATATTCATCCATTGTTGTTTTTTTACCATAACCATTTTCAGTTACGACTAATAGCATTTTTCCTGGCTCTGATACTTCAGTACCAACACATATATCATCTTTTAAATTAATTCCTCTAACTCCGGATGCTGTTCTTCCCATTATTCTAATTTCTTCTTCATCGAATCTAGCCATTCTTCCATTGGATGAACACATGAATATTTGATCTTGTCCTGTTGTTTTTCTTACTGATATTAATTCATCGTTGTCTTTTAGAGTTATAGCTATTTTTCCACTTTGTCTAATATTATCAAATTCACTAATTAAAGTTCTTTTTACTAAGCCATTTTTTGTACTGAAAAGCAAACATTTGTACGTTTCTTTTTCATTTATTGTTATCATTGTATTGATTTTTTCATCTTTTTCTAATGATAATAGATTTACTATTGGTAATCCTTTAGCTGTTCTTGAAAATTCTGGTATTTTGTAACCTTTTAATCTATATACTTTTCCTTTATTTGTAAAGAATAGTATGTAATCGTGTGTATTTAATGAAATTAATTGTTCTACGAAGTCTTCTTCAGTTGTTGTCATTCCTTTTATTCCTACTCCGCCACGATTTTGAACTTTATATGTATCTTTTGGTATTCTCTTGATGTAATTTTTATTTGTTAATGTTATTATTATATCTTCTTGAGGTATTAATGATTCATCTTCAATGTACTCTATTGCTGTATTATCTATCTTTGTTCTTCTCTCATCACCATATTTTTCTTTAATCTCAAGCATTTCATTCTTAATTATTTCTAATACTTTTTGTTCACTAGCTAAAATTGACTTATATTCTTCAATTAATTTTAATATATTAGCTAATTCTTCTTCTATTTTTTCTCTTTCTAATCCTGTTAATCTTCTTAATTTTAATTCAAGTATTGCATCTGCTTGTATTTCACTGAATCTATATTTTTCAATTAATCTTTGTTTAGCAAGTACATCACTTTCGCTTTCTTTGATTATTTTAATAATATCGTCAATGTGATCCAATGCTATTTTATAACCTTCTAAAATATGTGCTCTTGCTTCTGCTTTTGCTAAATCAAATTTAGTTCTTCTTATAATTATTTCCCTTTGATAATCAATATATTTAGAAATGATATCAACAATTCCTAATGTTCTTGGTTGGCCTTGATCTAGCATTAAGAATATAATTCCAAATGTTGATTGTAGTTGTGTATGTTTATATAAGTTATTTAATACTACATTTGCATTTGCTTCTTTTTTTAGTGTAATAACGATTTTTACACCATTTTCAATGTTTGTTTCTTCGTGATAATCGGCGATACCATCCAAAATTTTATCTCTAACTAACTCCGCAATTCTATTTTTTAATTCTAATGTATTTACTCCGTATGGAATTTCAGTAATAACTATTCTATGTTTATTATTTGTTTCTTCTATTTCAGCCTTACATCTTATAGTTATTGTTCCTCTACCTGTTTCATAGGCTTTTTTAATACCACTACTTCCTAGAATTATTGCACCTGTTGGGAAATCAGGACCTTTTATGTATTGCATCATTTCATCGACTGTTATTTGTGGATTATCTATATATGCAATACAACCATCTATTACTTCACCTAAATTGTGTGGAGGAATATTTGTTGCCATACCTACTGCAATTCCCATTGTTCCATTTACTAATATATTTGGAAATCTACTTGGAATTACTACTGGTTCTTTTTCAGTTTCATCAAAGTTTGGTATAAAATCTACTGTATCTTTGTTTATATCTCTTAATAGCTCTAAACTTACTTTAGCAAGTCTTGCTTCTGTATAACGCATTGCGGCTGCTCCATCGCCATCCATGTTACCGAAGTTTCCATGTCCATCAACAAGCATATATCTATAACTGAAATCTTGTGCCATTCTTACCATAGCTTCGTAAATAGATGAGTCACCATGTGGGTGATATTTTCCCATTACATCTCCGACAATTCTTGCACATTTTCTGTGTTGTTTATCTGGAGTATAGCCTGATTCATACATTGAATATAAGATTCTTCTGTGAACTGGTTTAAGTCCATCTCTTAAATCTGGTATAGCTCTTGCAACTATAACGCTCATAGAGTAATCTAAAAATGAATCTTTTACTTCTTTTACTATATTATTTTGTACTATTCTATCCATTTCATCCTCCTACTATATATCTAAATTTTCTACATCTAGTGCATTTTCTTCTATGAATTTTCTTCTTGGTTCTACTTCTTCACCCATTAATGTAGTAAATATTTCATCTGCTGCCATTATATCATCAACTGTTATTTGTCTTAAAATTCTAAATTCTTTTGACATTGTTGTATCTCTTAATTCATCAGCATCCATTTCACCAAGACCCTTCATACGAGTTATTGTGTATTTTGCATTGGCTGGTAATGTTTTAACATATTCATCTTTTTCATCATCTGATAAAACATATTTTATATTTTTTCCATATACTATCTTATATAATGGTGGATTTGCTGCATAAACATGTCCATGTTCTACAACTGGTTTAAAGAATCTATAGAATAAAGTTAATAATAGAATTCTAATATGAGAACCATCTACATCGGCATCGGTCATTATTATTATTTTATGGTATCTTAATTTTGATAAATCAAATTCTTCACCTATTCCTGTACCAAATGCGGTAACTATTGTTCTAATTTCTTCATTACTTAATGCTCTATCAAGTCTTGCTTTTTCAACATTTAATATTTTTCCTCTTAAAGGTAAGATTGCTTGTGTCATATAATCTCTACCTTTTTTAGCAGAACCACCGGCTGAATCTCCCTCGACTAAGAATATTTCAGATTCGCTTGGATCTTTGCTTTTACAATCAGTTAATTTACCATAGAAATTAGTAATTTCTAGGTCACCTTTTCTTCTAGTTAATTCTCTTGCTTTTTTAGCAGCTACTCTTGCTCTTGATGCAAGCATTACTTTATCTATTATTGCTCTTGCTTGGTCTGGATTTTCTAATAAGAACTTTTCAAGACCTGCTCCAAATATATTACTTGCTATTTTTCTTACTTCAACATTTCCTAACTTTGTTTTTGTTTGTCCTTCAAATTGAGGGTTTGGATGTTTACAAGATATAACAAGTGTAATTCCTTCTTTAACATCATCTTGTGTTAATGAATCATCTTTTTCTTTTAAAATTCCGTTTGCTCTAGCATAATTATTGATTACTCTTGATAATGCAAGTCTAACACCATCTTCATGTGTTCCACCTTCTACAGTGTGAATGTTGTTTGTAAATGAATAAATATTACTTGAATATCCATCATTATATTGCATTGCTACTTCAATACTTATATTATCTTCTTCACCTTCAACATGTACTATGTCGTTATGAATTGGTTTTTTATTTTTATTTAATAATTCAACGTATTCTCTAAGACCACCATTATAAAGAAATTCATCTTTAGCACCTGTTCTTAAATCACTTAATATTATCCTTAATCCTTTATTTAAGAATGCAAGTTCTCTAGATCTACTTTTTAATGTTTCATAATTAAATTCTGTTGTTTCTTCAAATATCTGGGGGTCTGGTTTAAATGTAACTGTTGTTCCTGTTCTATTTGGGTCACAATCACCAATTATTTCTAATGGTTTTACAGGATGTCCGCCTTTTTCAAATCTTTGGTGATATATCTTTCCATCTCTATATACTTTAACTTCTAACCATTCTGAAAGTGCATTAACTACTGATGCTCCAACTCCGTGTAATCCTCCAGATACTTTGTATCCGCCACCTCCAAATTTTCCACCTGCATGTAATACTGTGAATATTGTTTCTACTGTTGATACTCCTGTTTTTGGATGAACACCTGTTGGCATTCCACGACCATCATCTCTTACACTTACACTGTTGTCTTCATGAACAATTATTTCTATATCGTCGCAGAAGCCTGCTAAAGCTTCATCAACTGAGTTATCAACGATTTCCCATACTAAATGGTGAAGTCCTTTTTCACCTGTTGTTCCAATGTACATACCAGGTCTTTTTCTAACTGCTTCTAAGCCTTCTAAGACTTGAATTTCATTAACTCCATACTCTTCTTTCATTTAATTCTCCTTCTCATCTAAATTATATATTTTTGCTTTTTCAACTATCCTCTTATTAATGTTCTTTAAGTCTGTAGTTGTTATAAATATTTGTATACTTTTATCTAATGATTTAAATATATTATTTCTATTTTTTTCATCAAGTTCACTAAATAAATCGTCTAGCAATAAAATTGGTTTAATATCGTAGTTTTCTATAAATAACTTTACTTCCGCTAATTTCATGGCTAAAACTATTAACTTTTGTATTCCTTGTGAACTATAATCTTTAGAATTATTACCATTTTGATAAAAAGTAAAATCATCTCGGTGTATACCATAGTTTGTCATGCCTAAATTTATTTCTTTATTTCTATTTTTTCTTAAAATATTTATTAATTTTTCTTTATCATTTACTGAATAATCTGATTCATATTTGATTTCAATTAATTGTTTATTGATATAATTTTTAAATATATCATTGATGCTACTGTTGATAAGGTTTATATAATTATTTCGATATTCATATATTTTCATACCATTTTCAACTATTTTTTCATCTAATACATCTAAATATCTACTATCTAAATTGCTATTTAACATCATTTTCTTTAAATAATCATTCTTATTTTTGATAAGATTTGTGTAATTATTTAAGTAATGCATGTATTCTTTATGTAATTGTGATAATTGAATATTCAAATAGTTTCTTCTTGTGTTTGGTGATGATTTAATTAATTTTAATTCATCTGGTGAAAGCATTATTATTCTATATTGTGAGATAAAATTGCTTAATTTTCTTTGTGGTTGTGAATTAATCTTTGTCTTTTTACCAGACTTATCTAAAAATATTTCAAGATTTTTTTTAGGTCCGTAATCAAAATAATAGACTTTTATTCTAAAAAAGTCCTTTCCTTCTTTTATTATTGACAATTCATTATTTGTTTTAAAAGATTTTGCTAAACTTCCTAAATAAATGGATTCTATAATACTTGTTTTACCAATTCCATTTTTACCAATAATGATGTTTAAATTTGAAAAATTATCGAAGGTCTTTTTAGTATAATTTCTAAAATTCATAAGCTCAATTTTTGTAATATTCATGTTTAAACTTCATTTAACCCCCCTTTTTTGATTTTTCATGTATTATAGTACACCTACACGGCAATATAATTATAACATAATTGAGTACATAAAAAAAGATAATTTTAAATTATATTATCTTTTTTTAGTATTCTTTGATCTAGTAAAAATTTTAATCTGCTAGCTCTTAAAATTTGATTTGTGAGTGAACCATATGATATGTCTAATTCTATTAAATCGCCATTCTTAAATACTATTGCTGTTCTTTTTGGGTCAAGTTTATAGTACTTATCGATTTTTTCTAAATTAATCCATACACATTTTTCATTTTCTGCTGATGTAGTTGGGAAAAAGATTATTTTTCTACTTTCTTCTACTACTATTGGTGACTTATGTGTTATGCCTAGGAGTTTCTTAGTTCCCTCTTTTCTTCCTTCATATGAACTTCCAAAGTATTCACAACTATATTCAAGTATATTTAATGGTGGGTTATTAACAATATATTCTGCTTCTGTTTCAATAACTCTTGATGTTTCACTATCGATAGGTGCTATAACTTGAGTATCATATGTAATTTCATAATTCATTATATTTACCCCCTTTCTTTTTAATGGCTCCTATCATAGCACAAACTATTTGTCGAATTTTGTCGAAATATGTCGAATTTTGTAAAAAATTTAATTTTTTGTATTAAAAAAAACGAATTTCTTCGTTTTTAGTATGTTTTCATTGGTAAAATTAATTCAATTAATTCTTCATTTCCTATTTCTTTTAGTATTATTGGATTAATTTCTCCATTTAATAGTATATATATTTCTTCTTGTGTAAATACTTTTAATGCTTCCATCATGTATTTAACACTGAAGGATATTTTTATATCATTTTCTGTTTCATTTGTAATATTTATTTTATCTTTACCTTTTCCTTCTGTGCTAGCAGCTCTTATTATTAAGTCATTTCCATTTACTTCCATATCTACAATGTTTTTATCTTTTGATTGTGTTAATGATGATGCTGTATCAAGTAAACTGTATAAATCTTTTAAATTAGCTTTTAATTTATATTTAAATTCTTTAGGAATTGAATTATCTGTATTTGGATAAGTTCCATTTAATAATGATGTTTGGAATATTATATTATCAAATTTAAATAAAGCTTTGTTTGGAAATACGTGTATTTCTAATTCAGATTCACTGCCTATTGTTTTAACAAGTTCATTAATGTTTCTTGCTGGAATAACCATATTAATATTTTCACTATACATGTCATTTAATTTTATTGTTTCTTTTGATAATCTATATGAATCTGTTGCGACACATTCAAATATATCACCTATTAACTTTATATTAACACCAGTAAGTAATGGTCTACTTTCTTGAAGTGAACATGCAAATGATGTTTTGTTAACTATTTCCTTAAATTTTTGACTATCTAGTTTGATAGGATTTTTAACTTCTTCTAATTTTATATTAGGGAAATCTTCTTGATTGAAACATGGGAAGTCATATATTCCACCGCTTTCTGTCTTAAATGATACTTCGTTGTTTTCAAAGTTCTCAACTAGTATGTTAGTATTTTGTAATTTACTTATAGTATTTAGTAATGTTTTACCATATATAATTGTACATCCTATTTCATCTATACTTTTTATTTCTTTTTTATCAATAAATGTTTGTATTGTTATATCATTATCTGTTGCTGTTAAATAAAGTCCATCTTTAGTAAGTTCAAATTTAATACCATTTAGTACAGGAATTATATTTCTTGTAGATAGTGCTTTACTTACACAATTTAATCCTTCCATTAAAATATTTTTTTCTATTAACATTTTCATAATTTTTCTTTCCTCCTTATTATTTTATATATATATTATTATTATAGAGTGTTAATATTGTTGATAACTCATTTATAGTTCGATAAAACCTACATTTTTATGTAAACTTATCGTTGTTAATATGTTGATAACTTGTTAAGTTATTCACATATCTTCTCCTTTAATGTTTTTATTTCTTCTTGAAGTTTAACATTTGTCTTAAGTTCATTTGATATTTTTTCATGTGAATATATAACTGTTGAATGATCTCTACCTCCAAATTCTAGTCCTATTCTTTGCAGACTTTCATCAGTCATTATTCTACTTAAATACATTGCGATTGCTCTTGCATCTGTAACATTTTTTTTCTTCATTTTTCCTTTTAACATCGATGATTCAAGGCCAAAGTATTTAGCAACTATATCAATTATTTTACTTACTGAATTAGTTCTATATACTGTTTTTGATACAAATTCTTGTAGTGCTTCTTTTGCTATATCTAATGTTACTTCTGGTATGTTAAATGTCGCTTTATAAGCTACTATTCTTGTAATTGAACCTTCTAAATCTCTAATACTGCTTCCACAATTACTTGCGATATATTCTACTACTTCATCTTTAATATCTAAATCAAAGTTATATACCATGATTTTATTTTTAATGATGTTCTTTTTAAGGTCAATATCAGGTGGATTTATTGATTCAGTAAGACCCCATCTAAACCTTGTTTTAAGCCTTTCTTCTAATAATTTATAGTCATTAATAGAAGTATCTGATGCGATTATAATTTGTTTTTCATGTTCATATAAGCTATTGAATGTGTTAGTAAATTCCATTTGTGATTTGACTTTATTATCTAAAAATTGAATATCATCTATCATTAATACATCTATATTACGATATTTTTCTCTAAATGCTTCTAGGTATGAAATATTATTATCATATTTATTTTTAGTATTTATAATTGCTCTATAATCATTTGTGAATTGTTCTGCTGTTATATAAAGCACTCTTTTGTCTGAATGTGTAACAATATAATTACCTATTGCATGCATAAGATGTGTTTTTCCAAGTCCACTTTTAGCATATATAAAATATGGATTATATAGTTTACCTGGATTTTGTGCGACTGCAAGAGCTGTTCCATATGCAAGCTTATTTGAATCTCCTACTATAAATGTATCAAATGTATGTCTTGGGTTAAAGTTACTTGAATATGTATAGTTTTTTAAATCATTAAAGTCATCTTCAATGTTTTCTTCAATTATAACTGGCTTTTTCTCTTTTTTAGTGAATTTTTCAATATCTTTTTGAAAGACATATTCAATTGTACATGTGTCATTAGTTATATCATTTAATGTGTCTTCTATAAGTGTGTTATAGTTTTTAGTTATATTTTGAAGCAATAATTCATTATTTGGAACAATAATAATTATCTTACTATCATCATATGAATGTATCTTTAAGTCTTTAAAGATATAGTTATATGACATGAGTGATACTTTTGATTTGATTTTAGATAAAAAATCTGTCCATATATCTTCAACATTCATATGCATTTCTCCTTTCTTTTTGTCTTTCTAACTAAAATTATAAATCAACTTTTTTTAATGTCAAAACAAAAAAATTTATTAACACTTATATTAACAACTTATTCACAATTTGTAAACAATTTTTTATCGATAATTACTATGAAAGAATGAGTTATCCACAATATCAACAATTTTAATATATTATGTAAACTTTAATTGTGGATAACTTGTGGATAAGTTGACATAAAATGTTAATACAATGTTGATAAGTTGACATAAAAAATGAAAAAATTAAGTTAACATAATAAATAATTTATGATAAAATGATTTTGGAGATAAGATAAATATGGATAGAATACAAATAGAAAATTATTTTAAAAATATATATACAATTTATGAACAAAAAAGTTTTCAAGAATTTGTTGAAACTTGTTTGAGTTATAATGTACGAATTGGAGATTATAATAAAAATATAATTCAAATTTCTAAAAAAATATTTGAACAGATATTATCAATATTACCTGAAAGTAAGTCAAAATTTTCATATAAAGAATTTAAATTTTCTTATAAAATAAACTTAGAATATAATTTAAGGAATAATCCAACACCAGAAGTAATAATTGATGTACCTGTTTTTGAAAATAATTATGAAAAAATTACAATAAAATTGTTAAACTTTTTTATAGAAAATAAAATTAATTCTAAGATTAAATTGATGAAAATAGTTAAAAATCCTTTATTACAAATAAGAGTAGATGATGTTGATGATGCTAAAAGAATTATAAAATTTTTCAAAGAGGATGAAGAAATAGAGAATGAAGTTAAGTCTAGAGTTATACCAATATTACCTCAAGTAAATTTACTTGGTATTTCAGCTGAATATAGGCCTTATAATTTCAAGAATTTTTATTTCATATATTTATATGAATATTATAGTAAGTTTGATAAGCAAAAATTTGAAATAGAAAACTTTTCAATATTGAATGATTATTTAGAATATATATTAAATAGATATAAAACAGAAAAAAAATTAAATAAGAAGAGAATGCTATTAATAATATATAAATCATTAGATACAATTGTTAATAATAAAGATGTACTTGAAATGTTTAACTATAATTCACTTTTAGATATAGGAAGTATTAACATCAATGAATTTGATTTAAAATTAGATAATGATAAGATGATTTATTTTGAAAATAAAGATGATAAGAGAATTATTTCTTTTGGTAGTGAAGACTATCTAAATGCTGTATATTCAAAATTTTATGAAAATGTTATTAAAAATGAAGAAAATAATACATTTTATAGTTATTTTTATAGTATATATAGTAAAATTTTAAGTGAAAATTACAAGAATATTGATAAATATTTGGACTTTACTTCAGTTAATAATGATCATATATATCAATTAATGATGCTTATATCAAGTGCTTTCTTTGCTTATAAAAAGATGAATTTTAGTTTAGAAGATGTTAACAATATATTAAAAATAGTTATTAAAAAGAAATATAATGTTGAATTAGTTGCTAAAAATACAGAAGATTTTAATAAGAAAAAAGAGTTTGTTTTTCCATTAAGTGTTGAATATGGAAATAAGGTTGTTGATACATTTGATCATAAAAAAACTACAATGAAAGAATATATTAAACAAAATAATGTACTTGATTCAATATCTTTATCATCAATAGTATATATGAAAGATGGTAGAATTCTTAAAGGTGAAGACTTTTTAAAAGAACTATATAAATATATATATAAATATGAAAATTTTCTTTCACTTAGAAATGATTTAATAAATTTAATAGAATACAAATGATTGACTTTTCAGTATCAATAGTTTATAATCTATTAAGCAAAGAAGGAATGGAGGATTAAAATATGAAAAGAACGTTTCAACCTAATAATAGAAAGAAAAGTAAAACTTCTGGATTTTTAGCTAGAAGAGGAACAACTGTATTAAAAGCTAGAAGAGCAAAAGGAAGAAAAGAATTAGCAAAATAACAAAATTACTTTTAAATAAGTAATTTTTTTATTATAATATTTTTGAAGGAGTATTATGAATAAGAAGTTTATAGTAAGAAAAAATGAAGAAATACAAGAAATAATAAAGAAAAATAAGAAAATAATTAATAAGTATTTTATTATATATTTTATTGAAAACTATTTAAATTATAATAGATATTGTATAAGTGTTGGGAAAAAAATAGGTAAAGCACATACAAGAAATTTATATAAAAGAAGAGTTAAAGATATACTTATGAAAAATAATATCAATTCTTCTTGTGATTATGTTATAATATTAAGGACTGCTATAATAGATGCAGAGTATGATAAAATAAATAGTGAACTTATTAAAGTTTTGAAGGGAGAAAAATAATGAAGAAAAAAATAGCAATTGTGTTATTACTATTATTAACTTTATGTGGATGTACTAAAAGATTTACTATAGAAGGAACTGATGGTGATAAAAAAACTACTAAATCATATGTATCAAATATAATATGTAAGCCCGAAGAGGATGATAATGTAAAAATATATGTTGAAAATAAGGATAAATTAGTAAGTGATTATGATAAATTACCTGCTTGTAAAGATTTAAAGATTACATCTGGTGGTTATGAAGGACTTTGGACATCATTTTTTGTAAAGCCACTTGCATGGATAATTGTTAAGCTTGGATTACTTGTTAAGAATTACGGTCTTTCTATTATGATTATTGGTATTGTTGTAAGAGCACTTATGATGCCCCTAACTAAAAAATCTAATAATATGAATAATTCAATGCAAAAGGCTCAAAAAGAATTAAATGCACTAGAAAAGAAATATGCAGGAAAAGAAGCAGATAAAGATGCAACGATGGCTAAAAGTCAAGAAATGTTAATGATTTATAAAAAGTATGGTATTAATCCTATGTCTAGTTGTTTATTTGCATTTATTCAATTACCTATATTCTTTGCACTTCTTGAAGCAATTTATAGGGTTCCAGTATTCTTCGAGAAGAAATTCTTAGTATATAATTTAGGAACTACACCAGCAGAAGGATTACTTGCTCATAATTATTGGTATATAATATTAATTGTACTAATTATTGGTACTACATATTTATCATTTAAAAATATGAATACTACTACAACTGATGAAATGCAAGCAAAACAAATGAAAATGATGAGTACATTTATGGTTGTATTTATTTCAATAATATCATTTAGTTTACCAACATCAATTGCACTTTATTGGATAGTATCAAATGCATTTACAATCGTACAAAATTTAATATTAAAGAGAGGTAAATAGAATATGGAAAAATATAAGTTTCAAGCTAAAAGTGAAGATGGGTTATTAGAAAAAGCATTAAAAGAATTAAATGTTAAAGAAGAAGATGTAATAACTAAGACATATGAAGAAAAAGGTGGATTATTTAGTGGTAAAAAATATACATTAGAAGTTGTTAAGTTCAGTGATATTGCTGAAGTTGGAAAAGATGTATTAAAAGAATTATTATCATCACTTGATATAAATGCTAATATTGAAACAATGATAAGAGATGGTAAAATTAAATATCAATTACACTCTAAAAATAATTCATTATTAATAGGTAAAAATGGTCATATATTAGAATCTATTCAAACATATGTAAGGCAAGCAATTTTTACTGCAGTTGATATATATGTTAACGTATCTGTTGATGTTGAAGGTTATAAAGAAAAACAAAATTATTTCTTAGAAAAAAAAGTTAAAAACATTGCTAAAGATGTATTAAAAACAAAAGTTGATGTTAAACTTGATCCTATGAATTCTTATGAAAGAAAAATAGTTCATGAAGCACTTCAAAACTTTAAGAATATTACTACTGAAAGTGAAGGAGTAGATCCTAATAGATGTGTAGTAATTAAATATTGTGAAACTGAAGAGTAGAAATACTCTTTTTTTCATGGACTTATCAAGATGTTTGTGTTATAATCTAGCATGAAGAAAAAGGAGATATTATGGAAGATACAATTGCTGCAGTTGCAACTACAGTTGGAGAAAGTTCTATTAATGTTATTAGAATTAGTGGAAAGGATTCAATAAATGTTGCAAATAAAATTTTTTCAAAGGATATAAGTAAGGCATTAAGTCATACAGTGCATTATGGTTTTATTATGGAAAATGATGAGAAAGTAGATGAAGTGTTGCTATCAATATTTAAATCTCCTAAAACATTTACTACAGAAGATATAGTTGAAATAAGTGTTCATGGTGGAAGCACTTCAGTTAATAAAGTCATGGAATTAGTATTATCAAATGGGGCAAGACTTGCAGAACCAGGTGAATTTCTAAAAAGAGCATTCTTAAATGGAAGAATTGATTTAACACAGGCTGAAGCAGTAGGTGACTTAATAAGTTCTCAAACTGAAAGTTCAAGAAAGATGGCACTTAAAGGTGTAGATAAAACTATTTATAGAATGGTAAATAAATTAAAAGAAAAAGTCCTTGCTTTAATTGCTAATATTGAAGTTAATATAGATTATCCTGAATATGAAGATGCAGTCATTGTGACTAATGATTTAATAATTAAAACAATAAATGAAGTAAAAAATGAAATAAATAGATTACTTAAAAATAGTAAAAAAGGATTATTAATTAAAAATGGCCTTAAAATTGTAATAGTTGGTAAGCCAAATGTAGGTAAAAGTAGTATTTTAAATGCTTTACTTGATGAAAATAAAGCAATAGTTACTGATATTAAAGGTACAACAAGAGATATTGTTACAGGGGAACTTGTTATTGATGGAGTAAAAATTGATATACTTGATACTGCTGGTATAAGAGAAACAAAAGATATTGTTGAATCTATTGGTGTTAAGAGAAGTGTTGATGCGATTGATGAAGCTGACCTTGTATTATTTGTTGTTGATAGTATTGATGGATTTACTCATGAAGATAAGGAAGTATTAGATAAAATAAAAGATAAGGAAGTACTTGTTGTATATAATAAAAATGACAAAGTTAAAGATTATAAAAATGATAAATTAAGTGATTATGAAAGTATAAATATATCAACATTTGATAGTGATATGATTACTAAACTTAAAGATAAAATTGCAGAGATGTTTGATTTAGAAAGTATTGCTGAGTCTAATTATATGTATATTTCTAATGCTAGACAGATAGCTCTTTTGAATAATTGTATTAGTATAATTGATGACATAGAAAGTTCAGTAAAAAGTGGTGAGCTTGTTGATATGGTAGAAATAGATGTTAAGAAACTATGGGAAACACTTAGTGAAATTACTGGTGAGGTAAGTAGTGATGATTTATTAGATGAAATTTTTAGTAAATTTTGTCTTGGAAAGTAGATGATATAAATGGAATATGATGTAATTGTTGTTGGAGGGGGACATGCTGGATGTGAAGCAAGTTTAGCATGTGCTCGTATGGGAGAAAAGACACTTCTTGTTACAATAAATTTTAATAATATAGCGGATATGCCTTGTAATCCATCAATAGGTGGTAGTGCTAAAGGTATAGTTGTAAGAGAAATAGATGCTCTTGGTGGTGAAATGGGCTATTGTGCTGATAAAACACATCTTCAAATAAAGATGTTAAATGTTAAAAAGGGTCCAGGTGTTAGATCTCTTAGATGTCAAGGGTGTAAAGTTAATTATCCTAAAGAAATGTTAAAGACATTAAAGGAAACTGAAAATTTAGAATTAAAAGAAGCTATCGTGAAAGAATTGCTTGTTCGTGATAATAAAGTATATGGAATACTTACTGAAGATGGTGAAGAAATTCATAGTAAAGCTGTTATACTTACTACTGGAACATATTTAAATTCTGATATAATGTGTGGTCATGAAAAACATAAAGGAGGCCCACATGGTGAAAAGAATTCTATGTATTTAAGTAATTCACTTGCTAAAAATGGTATAAAACTTATTAGACTTAAGACTGGTACTCCACCTAGAATATTAAAAAGTAGTATTAATTTTGATGAGGTTCAAATTGAAGAAGGAGATAAAACACCACTTACATTTAGTAATTTCTATAAAGCAAGTTATGATGTTAATAATCAAAGACCATGTTATTTAACTTATACTAATAAAGAAACTCATAAAATTATAATGGATAATTTAGATAAATGTGCCTTATATAGTGGAATGATAAAAGGAATTGGTCCTCGTTATTGTCCATCTATTGAAGATAAAGTTGTTAAATTTCATGATAAAGATAGACATCAAATATTTTTAGAGCCAGAACGTAGTGATGATATTGAATATTATGTTGGTGGTTTTTCTACTACTATGCCACATGAAATTCAAGAAAAATTACTTAAGACTATGGATGGTCTTCATGATGTTGTTATAACTAAATATGGTTATGCCATAGAATATGATGCAATAGATCCATTACAATTAAAACTAACACTTGAAAATAAGGTATTAGAAAATTTATATACAGCTGGACAAATAAATGGAACAAGTGGTTATGAAGAAGCTGCTGCTCAAGGATTAATGGCTGGTATAAATGCATCATTAAAAATTCAAGGACGTGAACCATTTATATTAAAAAGAAATGAAGCATACATTGGTGTCTTAATAGATGATTTAATCAACAAAGGAATAACTGAACCATATAGATTACTTACATCTCGTGCTGAATTTAGATTATTATTAAGACATGATAATTCAATGGTAAGATTAACTCCATATGGAAGAATGATTGGACTTATCAATGATGAAAAATATGCCATATATGAAGAAACTATAAAAGAAATGAAAGAATTAGAAACGTATTTAGAAGAAACATATTTGACTCCAAAGAGTGAAGTAAATGAGTTTTTAAGTTCATTAAATTCATCTAATATTTATGGAAGAATTTCTTTGAAAGATTTAGTTAAAAGACCAGAGATATCAATATTTGACTTATTAAAATATATGAATAAAGAATGTGATGAAAATGTTGCTTTAATGGTTGAAACTGAAATAAAATATAAGGGTTATATTGATAAAACTAAGAGTGAAGTAAGTAAGATGTTAAAACTTGAAGATAAACAAATACCAAGTGATATTGACTATAATAAAGTATCTAACATTGCGACTGAAGCACGTCAAAAATTTGATAAAGTAAGACCATTAACAATAGGTCAAGCATCAAGGATAAGTGGTGTTAATCCATCTGATATAACAATGTTACTAGTATATTTAAAAAAGGAATATAACAATGACTAAAGAAGAATTTATAAAATATTGTAGTGAAATTAATATAAAAATAACTGATATACTATATGATAAACTTTATAAGTACTATGAATTATTAAATGAATATAACAAAAAATTTAACATGACGACTATTACTTCTTATGAAGATGTGTTTTTATTACATTTTTATGATTCATTATGTATTAATAAGACAGGCTATTTAAATGATAAAGATAGTATTAAATTATTGGATTTTGGTACAGGAGCAGGTTTTCCTGGTATGGTTATTGCAATAATATATAGTAATATTAATGTAACTTTAATAGAAAGTAATGCTAAAAAATGTTTATTCTTGAATTTAATTAAACAAGAACTTAAACTTGATAATGTTAACATTGTTAATGGTAGGGTAGAAGAATATTCAGTTAAAAATAGAGAAGTGTTCGATATAGTTACGTGTAGAGCAGTAACATCATTACCAATGATTATAGAAATGTGTACTTCATCTATAAAAGTGGGTGGACTTCTTATTCCTTTAAAATCAAATATTGATGAAGAAATAAAGATTGCTAATCAAATAATTACTAAGTTCAATTTAGAACTTGTAAATAAAATAGAATATAATTTACCTATAACAAATGCATATAGATGCATACCAATATATTGTAAAAATAAAATAACTGATAAAAAATATCCTAGAAGTTATAGTTCAATATTTAAAACATATAAAACTAATAAAAAGGATTGAAAAAAATGATAAAATACATTAAAATTAATTTATAATAGGAAAAAAGGATAATATTATGGAAGAAAACAAAGAAAAAGAAAAAATTTATTATATACCTATTGAGGATATTATTCCTAATAGATTTCAGCCAAGACTTGCTTTTGATGAAAAAGAGTTAAATGAACTTGCTAATTCTATTATTAAATATGGTGTTATTCAACCTATTGTACTTAGAAATATAGGAGATAAATATGAGATAATTGCTGGTGAAAGAAGATATAAAGCTTCATGTTTAGCAGGGTTAAAAAAGGTACCTGCAATTATAAATAACACTGATGATAATACAAGTGCTGAAATAGCTTTACTTGAGAATTTGCAGAGAAAGAATTTATCTGTTATAGAGGAAGCACAGTCATATAAAAAGCTTATGGATAGAGGATTTACTCAAGAAGAAATAGCTTCTAAACTTGGAGTAAGTCAATCTTCTATTGCAAATAAAATGAGACTTTTGAATTTACCAAAAGATGTTCAAAATGCACTTTTATATAACAAAATATCAGAAAGGCATGCTAGGAGTTTGCTATCTTTACCTGATGCTGATATGCAAAGAAACTTACTTAATAAAATTATTTCTGAAAAACTAACTGTTAAACAAACAGAAGAAGAAATTAGTGCAATATTAAATAGAAATAAAGAGCAAGAACCTTTACCTGAAGATATTCAAAGATTCTTAAAAATAGAACCTAAAACTGAATCAAAAGAAGCTTTACTTGGTGACAAACAGGTTGAAGAATATCTAGATATAAAAGTGCCTGAGGTAGTTAAAATTGAACCTGAAGCAAAGGCTACTATGACAGAATATACAGATAATACTGAAATTATAAATCCATTTCAACAAACAAATGGTAGTAATGTTAATGTGATGCCTACATCATTTGATAAGGAAGCATATAGTTATGCGATAGATAATTCTAAAGATTTATCTCCTGTAGTAGAAGAATCAAGTGTGCCAAATACAAGTACAAGTGTAGTAAATCCCACAAATAATATACAAAATAATTCAGTAAATAATGTAAGTGTTAATACACCAAATACTATTCAATATGAAGAAGAACCAGAAGAAGTTGAAAAAATTGATAAAGACTCATTACTTGAAGAAGATGGTAGCGTTAATTTACCTAACGTAATAAATAAAGTACGTGACTTTATAAATAGTCTTGATGAAGTAAGTGATCTTATAACTACAAGTGAACTTGATTTAACTGATACATATCAAATTATTATTGAAATTGATAAGAACTCTCATTAGTGAGTTCTTTTACTTTACACTAAAAATAAAAAATAATTCATTAATTTAAATAAAAATGCTATAATTGAATTAGATTAAAAGAAAAGAGGTAATAATATGGGACTTATTAAAGCTTTATCTGAAGCAACTAGTAGTGCTTTAGGTGATCAATTTAAGGAATTTGTGAATTGTCCTACTATATCTAAAAATGTTTTAATACAAAGAGGACTTGTAAATCACGGAAAAGGAAATAAAAATCCTTCAGAAGGAGTTATTTCTAATGGTAGTACAATTGTTGTTCCACAAGGAATGGCAATGATGATTATTGAAAATGGAGAAATAAAAGAGTTTACTGCTGAGCCTGGTACTTTCTATTTTGATACAGGTAGTGAACCTAGTATATTTACTGGTGGACTTGGAAAAGGCATCATTGATACATTTAAAACAATAGGTAAACGTTTTACTTATGGTGGTCAAACTGTTAAAGATCAAAGAGTTTACTATGTAAATCTATTAACAATAACTGGTAATAAATTTGGTTCTCCACAACCTAAGAAGATTACTGATGAAAAATATGGTATGTTAGAAGTAACATTCTTTGGTGAATATGCATTTAAAGTAGTTGATCCAATTCTTTTAGTAAATAGTGTTATTGGAGCTAATGCAGAAGATACTGTTACTTATGAAGAAGTAGTTGGTAGTCAATTACAAAGCAAATTTGTTGAAAAATTAACTCAAGCAATATCTGTTGTTATGAGAAAAAATAAAGTTTCTTTTGGAGATATGGGACTATATAATAGTGATATTTCTGATGAAATGAATGTATGTTTAGATGAATCTTGGAGAAAAAATTATGGATTAGAAGTTACTGATGTAGCTTTAAGTGATATTAATTTAACTGATGAATCTATGGTTAAAGTTAACAAGATAGATGAAGCAACTATATTCTCAAATAAGAATTTACAATCAGGATTAATGGCTTCTGCTTCTGCTGATGCTCTTCGTGGTGCTGCTACTAATTCGAATGGTTCTATGATGGGATTCATGGGAATGAATATGGCAAGTGGTGCTGCTGGTTCTATGATGAATGCTGCTAATCAAGGTAGTGATGTTGAAGGGTATAAACCTGAAACTAATCAACCAGAAATAGGAACAATATTTGCTAAAAAGGAAGAAAAAGTTGAGGAAAATAAAAAAGAAAAACTTTGTCCTAATTGTAAAACTCCAGTAACTGGAAAATTTTGTAGTAATTGTGGAACAAAAATTGAAGAATAGTTTCTTAAAATAATTTAAAAGTAAAATAGTAGAGTAATATTAATATTATTCTACTATTTTTATATGTTTTAATTTGAATATTTATCTATATAATTTGGTTCGGTACCTTTTTCATAGAAACAAACTATTCCATTTTCTTTATATTCTCCAGTTAAAGGATTTATTGAACTAGCTGTTATACCTTTTGGTATTTCATACCATTCTTTTTTATTTGTTTTAATTTTTGTTATTGTTTTTGACCATATTTTTTTAGTTATCTTTGAATCTCTTGCTTTGACTTTATCATTATCATCATTACCTGCCCATACCATCATTAGATAGTTTTTATTGTAACCAATAGTCCAATAATCAGTTTCAGTACTACCACTTTTAACTGCATATTTACTATCTAAATCGTTAGAAATACTCATAAGAGTAGGAGAAGTGTATCCAATCATTTTATAATCGTATGTTTCTGTTAATAAATTATTTAATATATAAACATATTTTTTATTTAAAACTTTTTCATTTTGATATTTAAATTCATATAGTATTCTATCATTATTATCAGTTATTTTTTCAATTATATGAGGTGTTACATGTTCTCCTTCATTAGCAAGTGTAATAAAAGCATTTGAATAGTCTATCATGTTTATTTCGGTTGTTCCTAAAGCAGAAGATGCATTTTCTTTGATGGGTGTATTTATTTTTAATCTTTTTCCCATTTTAGATAAGTTATCCATACCTAAGAATAAATGTGTTTTCATTGCATAAATATTATCTGAGTAAGATAATGCAGTTAACATTGAAATATTTTTGTTGGCGTAAATATTACTTGCATTCTTAGGTGAATAAGTTGTGTTTCCTATATTAAATGTTGTTCTTTCACTTAAAAATGTACTTGAAGGTGTAAATCCATTTTCAAGGGCAGAATAATAAAGAAGTGGTTTTATTGTTGAACCTACTTGTCTTTTAGATGAAGTAACTCTATTAAATTGTGATTTTGAATAGTCTTTTCCACCTATAAGAGCTACTATTTTACCTGTTGTGGGTTCTATTACTATTGAAGCAATTTGAAGTGTTGTATCTTTCATTTCATTATCTATATTGTGTTCTAATTCTTTTTGAATATCTACATCTAAATTAGTATATATTTTAAGACCATCCATATCAAGTAATGAACTAGGAAGTCCTTTTATATTTTTTAGTTCACTCATAATTGCATCTTTATAATAATAAATACTTGATAATTCAATTTTATCGTTTTTTCCATAGAAATTTAATTCTTTTTGATATGCTTCTTCCATTTCTTTTTTAGTTATATATTTATTTTTGACCATACTTTCAAGTACTTCTTTTTGTCTTTTTTTAGCAGCATCATAATTGTTAATTGGATTATAATAACTAGGATTTCTAGGTATACCAACTAATATTGTTGATTCAGCAAGAGTTAAATCTTTAGGTTCCTTATTAAAATAGTATTTACTTGCATCTTTAATACCATAATTTCCGGCACTAAAATCAATTGTGTTAAGATAACCTTCTAATATTTCATCTTTACTATAATGTGTCTCTAATTCAAGTGTTAAAAGAGCTTCTTCTATCTTTCTATTCCATGTTTTATCAAATGTTAGATAAAGATTCTTAACATATTGTTGTGATATAGTTGAAGCACCTTGTTTTATCTTTCCACTCTTGATATTAACAAGTATTGCCTTTAAAATTCTTAAATAGTCAAATCCCTTGTGAGTATAAAAATTCTTATCTTCAATAGATACTATAGCATTCTTTATATTATCATTTATATTACTTAGTTCTACATAATCATTTTCAATATTATCTTTTAGAATATCATTGTTATCTTTATCATAAAATGTTATGTTTTTACTTGTATTAATTTGAAATTTTGGTGTGATAAAAGCATAAGCATAAAAACTTATATTTACTATAATACAAGTGAAGAATAAGAATATAAATATTTTAATAATTAATGTTATTTTTTTCATATATATTTCCTTAATATTTAGTATGTAGTAAAATCAGTAAAAAAATACTTGATTTATTATAAAAAATAAGTATAATTTTAATGGAAAGAAAGAAAGGCTTAAAGGAGGCTTATTAAATGAAATTAAAATCAATAGATAAAGATACATTAGAAACAATGCAATTAGATGATATTGCTTATATAATATTAAAAGAGAAAGGTAAGAAGATGAAAATCACTGATATTTTCAAAATTATTTGTGATGCTTTAGGTATGACTGATAAAGAATATGAAAATCAAATTGGTGACTTTTTTACTTTACTTGCGACTGAAAAAAGATTTATTCAATTAGAAAAAGGGTATTGGGATTTAAGAGAAAATCATACATCTGAAATAAATATTCAAGATTTAGAAGATGATATAGATGATGATATTGAATTAGAGAATCCTGATGATGACAATATAAATGAAGAAGATGAAGGAGATTATTATGACACTATAGATGATATGGATGATGATGATAGTGATGATGATCTAAAAGATTTAGTTATTGTTGATGAAGGATATGATGATGATTCTGACTTGTAGCTGGTTTTCTTAAATATTAATATTTGAAAGGATGAAAATATGAAAGAAAGATTAGAAATTATACAAGAAAGATATGATTATTTAAATAATGAATTATTAAAGCCAGAAGTATATGAAGATTATAAGAAGATGCAAGTGGTTTCAAAAGAGAAAAATTCAATTGAACCAATAGTTAATGCTTATAAGAAATATAATACTATATTAGATGATATAGAAGCTGCTAAAGAGATGGCACATGATCCTGAAATGAAGGATTTTGCTAATGAAGAATTAGAAAACTTACATAAAGAAAAAGAAGAATATGAAAAGAAATTAAAAGTATTACTTCTACCTAAAGATCCTAATGATGAAAAGAATGTTGTTATGGAAATTAGGGGTGCAGCAGGTGGAGATGAAGCTAATATATTTGCTGGTGATTTATTTAGAATGTACTCTAAATATGCTGAAAAGCAAGGATGGAAACTTGAAGTAACACATGAAGTACCTGGTGAAAGTGGAGGATACTCTCAAATAGAATTTATGTTAAGTGGAGAAAGTGTTTATTCAAAACTTAAGTATGAAAGTGGTGCTCATAGAGTACAAAGAGTTCCTGAAACAGAAAGTGCAGGTAGAGTTCATACATCAACTGCAACTGTACTTGTTATGCCAGAAGCAGAAGAAATAGATGTTGAAATAAAAGATAGTGATATAAGAGTAGATATTACAAGAAGTAGTGGTGCTGGAGGACAATGCGTTAATACAACAGATTCAGCAGTTAGAATTACTCATATACCTACTAATATAGTTGTTTATTGTCAAGTGGAAAGAAGTCAAATAAAGAATAAAGAAAAGGCACTTCAAATACTTAAAACAAGACTTTATGATTTAAAACAAAGAGAACAAGATGAAAAACTTGGTAATGAAAGAAGAAGTAAGATAGGTACAGGAGATAGAGCTGAAAAGATAAGAACATATAATTATCCACAAAATAGACTTACTGATCATAGAATTAACTATACAGTTATGCATTTAGATAAAATTATGGAAGGTGATCTTGAAGATTTAATTCAAGCATTAATTGCTGAAGATGAAAGAATGAGAATGGAAGAAAGTAATGATAAATAAGATTATCTCACTTGGTATATCTAAAAGGGAAGCAGAAGAATTAATCAGTGTTAGTAAAGATATAGAACATGATTATAAACTTTTGAAGGATGGATATCCTATTCAATATTTAATTGGATATGTAGATTTTTATGGTTATAAAATTAATGTTAATGAGGACGTACTAATACCTAGATATGAAACTGAATATTTACTTGAGAAAGTAATTAATATAAGTAAGAAGATATTTAGTAATAAAATTAATATACTTGATATAGGTACTGGTAGTGGAGCAATTTCAATTGTTTTAAAGAATAAACTTAATTCTAATGTAACAGCATGTGATATATCTAAAAAAGCCTTAAATGTGGCTATAAATAATGCTAAAATTAATAATTCAAGTATAAAATTTATTGAAAGTGATATTTTTAGTAATATAAATGATAAATTCGATATTATTATAAGTAATCCACCTTATATAAGTAGTGATGAAGTAATAATGGATTCAGTTAAAAAATATGAACCTAATTTTGCATTGTATGCTCCTAAAGATGGACTCTATTTCTATGAAGAAATAATAAAAGATGCTAGAAAGTATTTAAATGATAAATTTATTATTGCTTTTGAGATAGGATGGTGGCAAGGTAATCTTATATGTGATATTGCTAAAAGATATTTTAATGATTCTATTATAAGAATAGAAAAAGATTTAACTAATAGAGATAGATATTTATTTATAATTCATGAATAAAAAATATAAAAATCAACCAATATGTATTTGAAAGGTTGGTTTTTTAATGAAAAAGATTTTAATTATATTGTTATTAGTTATTGGAATATTACTTTTTAATAAGAAAGATTATTATGGAGATGATGCGATTAGATTTAGAGTTATTTCTAATAGTAATTCAAGTAGAGATATTTTTATGAAAGAAATGGTTGTTAATAAAATATCAAGATATGTATTTAATGATTATGAAGATAAAGAAGTTACTAGGAAAAATATTATTAGTAATATAAGTAACATTGAAGAAGAAATAGATAGATTATTTAAAAATAATAATTATGATATGGATTATAAAGTTAATTATGGTATGAATTATTTTCCAGTTAAGAAGTATGATGGTGTTACTTATAAAGAAGGCAATTATGAGTCTTTAGTTGTGTCTATTGGTGAAGCAAAAGGTAATAATTATTGGTGTATTTTATATCCACCTTTGTGTATGATAGATGATAATAAAAGTGAAGAAGTAAAATATGATTTTAAGATATTAGAACTCTTTAAAAAGATATTTTAATGTAAAATTTTTTTAGAAAATGTACATTTTATTGATTAAAATTCTCATTAATAGTATATTATTAAGTAGAAAGGTTATTGATATTATGACAAGAATTACTATTGATGGCAATAAAATGATTACTGGTGAAGTTAAAATTAGTGGTGCTAAAAATAGTGCTGTAGCGCTTGTTCCAATGGCAATATTATCTAAAAGTAAAACAGTTATTTATAATGTTCCTGAAATTAGTGATATTGAATATTTAATAAAAATAATGGAATTACTAAATTGTACTATTGAGCATAAAAATGATGCCTTATACATTGATTCATCTAATGTTATAAATAAGCCAATACCAGAAGAATTAAGTGTACAAATGAGAGCTTCATATTATTTTATGGGTATTTTACTTGCTAGATTTGGTCGTGTTGAAATATCTTTTCCTGGGGGCTGTAATATTGGTGCTAGACCTATAGATATTCATATTAAAGGTTTTGAAGAATTAGGTGCTCATGTTGAAATTATTAAAAATAGATATATAATAACTGCTGAAAAGTTAGTTGGTAAAAAGATTTATTTTGATTTTCCAAGTGTTGGAGCAACTATTAATGTTATGTTCGCAGCTATTGGCGCTGAAGGCACTACTGTAATAGAGAATGCAGCTATGGAACCTGAAATAGTAAACGTAGCATCTTTTCTTATAAATATGGGTGCTAAAATAAGGGGTGCTGGTACTAAAAGAATAGAAATAGAAGGAAAATGTCCACTTGATGAAGGAGTTATCGAAGTATTTCCTGATAGAATAGAAAGTGGTACTTATATAATAATCGGTGCTCTTTTAGGAAATAATTTAAAGATTAAAGGTATCATTCGTGAACATATTGAATCTTTACTTATAAAGTTAAAAGAAATTGGTGTTCATTATGAAATAGATGGTGATACTCTTACAATATCAAAATGTGAACATATAAAGCCAACTTATATAAAAACACTTGCTTTTCCTGGATTTCCAACTGATTTACAACAGCCTATAACAACATTGTTAACACAAGCAAATGGTAGATCAATAATTGAAGAAACAATATATGAAAATAGATTTAAAAATACAGTAGAACTTAATAAAATGGGTGCTGATACTAAAGTGTTATCAATTCATAAATTAGAAGTAAATGGTCCAACTAAATTAAATGGTATGGATGTTACTGCAACCGATTTAAGAGGTGGAGCTTCGCTTTTAATCGCAGCCCTAATCGCAGAAGGTAAAACTAATATAGATAATAGTGAATATATCTTAAGGGGATATGGAGATGTTATCAATAAACTTAAAAATGTTGGTGCTAAAATAGAAATAACTGAGTAATATTTAATAGGTGAATCTTATGAAAATAAAAATACTAGTTATTTTTTTCTTGGCATTAATTTTGTCATTTATAATCTATAATGTAACACTTAATAATAGAAAATCAATATTGATACTTGGGGATAACCATTTACTTGATTCAAATTATAAAACATATGATAAATACTTATATGATGACTTTAAAGGTGATGTAGTTTTTTTTAATGAACTATTTACTGAAGAAGATAAAACATACAAAGATATCATAAACGATATTAAAAATAATAAATATGTTATTTCTAAGAATAAAAATATATATTTGAATCAATTGATATCTAATGCTAATATTATAATTTTGAATGCTAATAATAGTGAATATTTTAAAAAATGTAATAAATCTAAAAGTATAATTAAAGAATATAATAAAAAAGTATCTAATGATATAGATTCTCTTATAAAAATTATTAATAAGATATCAACATCTAAAATAATAGTGATAGGTAATTATTGTTTAAATGATGAAGATTATAGTAGTTATTATAGTAAATATAATTATATTAATATGAATAAGTTAGTATCAAATAATGAAAATATTTCTAGTTTTAGAACGTTTAAATTATCAAATGAAGGCAATTTTACGTTATATAAGTATGTAAAATCTATTAAAAATCATGAATAATGCTTGATTTTAGTACTAAACTTATGTATAATACAACATGAAGTTATTTCTATAACTGTTTATTAGTTATGGCGAGGAGGATAGATATGAAAAAGGGAATACATCCAGTACAAAAGGTATGTAAAGTTAAATGTGCATGTGGAAACGAATTTGAAGTTAAATCAACTAAAGATGAAATTCAATTAGAATCATGTAATAAATGCCATTCATTCTATACAGGAAAATTTAAAACTGTTAAGACTGGAAATGTACAAAAATTCAAAGATAAATATGGAATCACTGATTAATAGTGATTTTTTTCTAGGTGAAAAATATGAATATAAATGGAAAAGATATAAATATAGATGACTTATTTGATCAAAAATACATGCATAAAGAAATCAAAAAAGGTATATTCTTATCACAATATCAATGTGAAGTATTACAAAGATATAATATTAATCCTTATGAATGTTCTTCTATAAATGAATTAATATTTATGATAGATGAAGTACTTGAAGATGAAAGTGATGCTGATGATTTAGATGGTATATCAAGAGAAATAAGCGAATTTAATTATTATGCGAATACTAACAAGTGATTGAAAAATTGCTTGTTTTTTGATATTATTATTGTATGAAAAATAATAAGATAATAATATACGTGGGACTAATTATTGTATTAATATCAATATCATTATTATATATTTTTAATGATAGGTCTTTAAATGACAATATTTTTAATAAGAATTGGTATAAATATAATTATAAGACAGGTTATTACGATGTTATTAATATAAATAAAGATACATTTTCATATGTGATACCAACTAATACTAATGAAAGTAATCCATATGATAAATGTTCAAGATATAATTATGATTCTAAAAATAAAGAATTAAAGTTAAATTGTAATAAAAAATTAATTATTAAAGAAATAAAAGATGATTATATAGTTTTTAACGTTGATAAACAAGATAATTATTTTTATTCATCAACATTGGATAGTTTAAATCATGAATTTTATAATATATTTAATATGAGTGTTAGTGAATATAAGAAATCTAAGGAAAGTGTTCTTGATTTAATAAAGGTTAAAAGTAATAAAATAAATGAAATATATAATAGTGATGAATATTCTAAAGTTATATTTATTGGTGATTTATGTACTAGTATAGAGTGTACTTTAGGACTTGATGTAATTGAAAAATGGATTAATTTTGATAGTAATGTTTATTATATAGATTCTTCATCTTTAAATAAAAATGATTATAAGAACTTAAAAGTGCTTGGTAAAGAATTTAATGATGTATATCCATCTGTTTATGTTATTAAGAATAAAAAGATTGTTGATAAGTATAAAATTAAGTGTAATGGATTTGATTGTAGTATGTATTATTAATTTTTATATATAATACATATTTTTTTCACTATTATTTCACAATGTGATATTATATTCTTATATGAGGTGGTACATGTGAAAGTATTAATAGTAGATGATGAAAAATTAATAAGAGATGTTATTAAAGAATATTGTTTTGAAAATAAATATGATGTAATGGAAGCTGAAAATGGAGTAGAAGCTTTAGAGAAAGCAGGAGATGCTGACTTTATAATTATGGATATAATGATGCCAAAGATGGATGGATTCACAGCATATAAAGAAATCAAAAAGAGATATAATACTCCAACTATAATGTTATCAGCAAGAAGCGAAGAATATGACATACTTGCTGGATTTGATCTTGGAATAGATGATTATATGACTAAACCTTTTAGTCCTAAAGAACTTATGGCGAGAATAAATGCTATATTAAAAAGATATAAAGGTGAAGAAAATACATTTGTTTATAAAGATTTAAAAGTCGATTATTTAGGACATGCAGTATATATTAAAGATAAAGAACTTATGCTTACGCCTAAAGAATATGACTTACTTGTATATTTTATAAATAATAAAGGTATTGCATTATCAAGAGAACAACTTTTGAATAATGTATGGAATTATGATTATTTAGGTAATGATAGAACAATAGATACACACATTAAAATGTTAAGAAATAATTTAAAAGAATATAGAGATTTAATAACTACTGTTAGAGGAATGGGGTATAAATTTGAAATTAAAGAATAGTAAAATTAGGCATATTGTATGGGCATTTCTTATGGGATTCTCATGCTTTATTTTGCTGTTCCTTTTTTTTATGCAGATACTTCTTTTAAATTATTTTTATGAAATATATAAAACTAATCAATTAAGTAATGTGATTAATAATTTGAAAACTACTAAAGATTTAGATATTTATAAGCTTGAAGATATTGCTTATGAATATGGAATATGTATTTCAGTTTATAATGATGGTAAAATTGATATAGTTTCTAACATGTATAATCAAGGTTGCTTAATTGGTGACTCAAAAACTGGTACTGATTATGTTAAATCTTTTGTAGAAAGTGGTAAAACTGAATCTACTGCTATATTTAATAATAAGAGATTTAATAATAAAACGCTTGTTAAAGCACTTAAATATAATGATAAAGTATATATATTTTTAAATTCGTCTATTCAACCACTTGATGCTTCAATAAGACTATTGAAAAGTCAATTTTTATACATATCTTTAATAATATTATCAGTATCATTAATAATAGGTTATTTTATATCAAGATTAATTTCAAAGCCTATTGTTGATATAAGTAAAGAAGCACGTAAACTTGCTGATGGAAACTTTAATGTGAAATTCTCAACTGATAGTAAAATAGATGAAATAGCAGAACTTGCTTCAACACTAGATCTTGCTAAAAATGAATTATCTAAAACAGATGAATTAAGAAGAGATTTACTTGCAAATGTAGGACATGATTTAAAAACACCTCTTACTATGATAAAAGCATATGCTGAAATGATTAAAGATTTTGAAAATATGTCAGTTCAAAAGAGAAATGAAAACTTAAATATAATTATAGAAGAAACTGATAGATTAAATGTACTTGTTAGTGATATATTAGATTTATCTAAATTACAAGCTAATACTTATGAACTTAAAATAGAAGAATTTGATTTAGATAAACTTATTAGAGATGTAATAAAGAGATATTATATACTTATTGATTCTGAGGGATATGAATTTATATATGAAAATGAAGAATCAATAATGGTAATGGGAGATAAAAAGAGAATTGAACAGGTTGTATACAATCTAATTAATAATGCGATAAATTATACTGGTGATGATAAGAAAGTTTATATTGAACTTGTTAATGGTAAAAAGAAAGTTACTGTTAAGATAAGAGATACAGGAAAAGGAATAAAAAAAGAAGATATTAAATATATATGGAATAAGTACTATCATAATGAAAAGAAACATAAAAGAAATGCATATGGAACTGGTCTTGGTCTTTCTATAGTAAAAACTATACTTGATAGTCATAATTATAAATATGGTGTTGATAGTAAGATTAATAAAGGTACTACTTTTTACTTTGAAATTAATAAAACAAATAAATCTAAAAGTGTGTTATAATTAATTTATTAAAAAGGAGGCTATATGGGAAAATATATATGTAAATTATGTGGATATCTAGTAGATGTTGAAAGTATATCTAATGATTATGTTTGCCCTATGTGTGGTGCCAGGGAGTTTGAAGAAAGAGATGAAACAGTAAGTTCTAATGCGCTTGATGCGATTATTGATTCAGTTGTCAGTGAGGCATTAGAAGTTAAAAGAGATAAAATTATTAATGATAAAGAAGAAGATAAAAGAGTTAGAATTAGTCCTAATAATTATGCAATAGGTAGAATACCTGAAAAATGTATCAATTGTGGACAATGTAAAAAAACATGTGAAAATATAGTTAATATAAGATATGATTTAAATGTATGTAAAGAACCTATTTGTATAGGATGTGGTCAATGTATATTGAATTGTCCTACTGGAGCAATGATTCCAAAGTATTCATTTAGAGATGTTAAAGATATAATTAATTCTAACGAAAAGATAGTTGTTGGAATAGTGGCTCCTGCAGTAAGAGTTTCTATTGGTGAGTGCTTTAATATGGAAGCTGGAGTTAATACTGAAGGAAAACTTGTAACTGCACTTAAGAAAAGTGGATTTGATTATGTATTTGATACAGCTTTTGGAGCTGATTTAACAATATTAGAAGAGGTTGCTGAATTTGCAGCTAGACTTACTAACAAAGGACCACTTCCTCAATTTACTAGTTGTTGTCCTGCTTGGGTAAAGTATGCTGAAATATACCATCCAGAACTTCTAAACAACTTATCAACATGTAAAAGTCCAATAGGTATGCAATGTGCTATCATAAAGACATATTTTTGTGAACAAAGAGGAATAGATCCATCAAAGATAGTTACTGTTGCGATAACACCTTGTACTTCTAAAAAGATGGAGGCTCGTGAATATACTCCAAATATTGATTATGTTATTACAGCAAGTGAATTTGGAATTATGTTAAAAGAAGAAGATATAAATTTTGCTAGTCTTGGCGATACACCATATGATAGAATGCTTGGAGAAGGTAGTGGAAGCGGTGTTCTTTTTGGAAATTCTGGTGGAGTATGTGAATCAGCAATTAGAACATTATATAGAATAATGACTAAACATAATATGAAAAAAGATGAACTTGTTTTTGATGAACTTCGTGGATTTGAAGGTATAAAAGAAGCAACTGTTATGATTGATAAATATAAACTAAGAGTTGCAGTTGTACAACAAATGGAAAATTTAGAAAAATTACTTGAAAATGATTATTATAAAAAATTTCATTTTATTGAAGTTATGAATTGTAAAGGTGGATGCATAGGTGGAGGAGGACAACCATTATGTGCAATACCTAAGCTAGATAAAATAAGAGAAGAAAGAACTAAAGGAATTCAATCAATTGATGGAAATAGAGCAGTAAGATTTGCTCATGATAACAAAGAATTAAAAGAATTATATAAAGAATTCTTAAAGAAACCATTAAGTGAAAAAAGCTTTAAATTGCTTCATACTTCATATAGTGATAAAAGTAATTTATTACATGATAAATAGAAAATTGCATTTTTTGCAATTTTTTTTAAAAATCTATTGACATTTTAGATAAACTCTCATATAATAATATTGTCCAATAGATAATTGGTTATATAAATTATTAGTAATGTTTAAATTTAATTATTTATATATTATATAATAAAATATAATCTAAATTATTTTAGTGAAAAAATTCTATATTTATTTCATTATTTATATTTGGTACATTATGTTTATATTTCAATTATATGTTTGTATATAATATTAACTTATTATATATTTATGTATCTATCTTATTTATAAATTAATTTACTTATATATATAGATAATAAATAATCTTATTAATTTAAGAAATAGAATACTTATCTACTAAGGACAAATGGTATATCGTTGAGAAAGATAAACTCAAAATGATAAGTAATTATGCTAAATACTGATAATATTTAGAAGTATTTAATTTATAATTATTATTATAAATTAAATGATTCATAATTAGTTTTTTCGAAACTCGAAGCAATCATGTTTTATCAGGACTGATTGCTTTTTGTATATAAGGAGTGTTAAGTGAGATATATATTAATTTTAATTTTCACTGTTGTGGGACTTGTTGGTATTATGTTTTATGAACCTAAAGTTGATGAAAAATTATTAAGTGTATTTGATAATAAAGTAACAATAGACTATAATGATTTAGATACTAATGATGAATGGACTTATGAAATTAATAATAATAATTTAAAAGAAGTAAGCTGCGATAATTCAAAGTTTGTATTTGAGAGTAATAATGATGGAAAATCTGAATTAGTGTTTTATTATCAAAAAAGTGATAGTGATTATAAATATAAAGTTATTTATACATTCGAAGTAAAGGATGATAAGATCTATTGGAGAGAAGGTAAAACTGAAGGATTAATGTCTTTTCCTAAAGTATATTAAAATGTACATATTTTTAAAATAATATGTATATTTTTATTTATATTTGTGATAAAATTTTAATGGGAGGATATATTTATGGAACCTTATAAAGCAAAAAAATTACCATTTGAATTTGAAATTACAAATGAAATATTGAATTTATTATGTGAAGCTAAAGAAGCATATGGAGAATATAAGGGATATTTAAAGAATATGTCTTATGATTATAAGTGCTTTTTAGAAAATGCATTTATTAATGATATATTTTATTCATTTAAAATTGATAATGCTAAAATAGAGAAAGATAATATGTTTTATATGTCTTATATGAATAAGAGTAATACTTCTATTTTATATAATAATATTAAGAAAAGCTTGTTAATTGGACTTACTTCTAGTAATAAAATTGGTTTTTCATTAGAAACTTTTAATAAAATCAATAAAACATTATTAAATGGTCTTAAGAAAGATAATTCTACTAAAAGAAGCGGACATTTAAGAAAGACTCAAACATATTTACTAAAGCCAGGTATTGCTGGTTCTAGTGTTTCTTTTGTACCACCTGTTCATACTGAACTTAATTCACTTATGAAAAACTTATGTGAATATATTAATTCAAAAGTAGATGAATCATTCATAAGTACTGCAATAACACATTATCAATTTGAAAAAATACATCCTTATGTATCTAATAATGGAAAGATGGGGCGTGTTTTAATACCAATACAATATTCATATTATAAGAATGAACCTCCAATATTATTTATAAGTGAAAGTATAGATAATTTAAGAAATACATATTTTACAATGTTAAGTAATGAAGAAGATGATATATTACATTTTGTTAAATTTATTCTTCAATGTATTATTGAACAATGTACACTTAATATAAAGAAAATTAAAAAATTGAATAAATTATATAAACATGATTTAGAAGAATTCAAGACTGAAATAGGTGGTTCAACTATATATAAAGTTTATCCTGAAATACTTAGAAGAATAGTATTTACTACTGCTGATATGGTTAATGACTGTAACTTACACATTAATTCTGTTAATAAAGTACTTAATAAACTTGTAGAAAAAGGCTACTTAATTAAAGAAAAAAAGAAAGGTACTAATAGAGTAACTTTCTGTTATAAAGCGGCTAATGATATATTCACTAAATAGAATCATTATATTCATAAATATTTAAATAATATAGAGCATTATTTTGATTTATATCTTCAAAATAAATGTATGCTCTATTTTTATTTTGATTTATTTTGTTAATAAGTTGTTCATAAGTATAAATATTAATATTTTTATACTTAGATAAATATTTTGCATTCTTTATATATTTATTTATTATAATATCTTTGTAAATATTATTAAAATATTCTATATTATCATAATAATATTTATCACTAAATAAATAATTATCATTAAAGATAGTGAGCATAGCTATATATCTTATTTCTAACTGGTTAACATTTAATATATTTTTTAAAAATGATAAATAATTATCTATGCCAAATAATATAGATTCTAATAAAGAAATATTGTTTTTATGAATGAGTTTACTTTTAACTATTATTTCTTTATTAATATCAACATCTTTAATCATATTTAGAAATTCACTACTATTAGTTATTTCTAATAAATCTGAGCTATTTATAATATACTCATTTAATAATATTTTATTTACTTTCTCTTTCATTATCTTCCTCAAAAAATTTATCAATTGGTACATTTAATACTAATGATATTTTATATAAATTGTTAATACTTATTCCTTTTTTAGTTTTATTACTTTCTAAACTACTTATTAATGATACTGATACATTAATTAATTCAGCTAGTTTTTCTTGAGTGATTTTTTCATCCTTGTATTCAAGTCTATATTTTTTGATGTTTTTACCAATTATATCATTTAATTTATCTTGATTCATTTTTTCACCTAATATTATTATAGAATAATAAATATTTTTTGTATAGTGTAACATTACATTATTTATTTTGTAAATAATATAAAATGTATTTAGGTGATTTTAATGACTAAATTTAAAAGAAATTTTGATTTTGATGATAATATTATTGAAACAATTGCTTATAATGTAATTAAATATAGAAAGATTAATGGAATAACTCAGGAACAATTAGCTGTTGATATTGGAGTGTCTCCTGAATTTATAAGAAAGTTTGAAAGTACTCGTGGTAGTGAAGGATTATCATTATTATCACTTTATAAAATATCTATTGTACTTAATACTTCTATAGATAAATTCTTTGAAAAGATTACCTGTCAATAAAGAAATTTTCAATTGGTACATTTAATATTCTACTAATTTTATATAAATTATATATACTTAATCCTTGAATAGTCTTTTTACTTTCTAAATTACCTATTAGAGATGTGGATACATTAGCATATTCTGCGAGTGTTTCTTGAGTCATCTCTTTTTTAGTTAAACTGTATAATTTTCTATAATATCTGACATTTTTACCTATTATTGAATATATTTCTTTTTCGTCTTTAAATATATGTGAATTTTCCATATTATCTCCTAATAATATTTTGCCATTAATTGATTTTTTTAACCATTTACTTTGAATGATAAATTATTATTGTCAGTGATAATTGAAAAAAATTCAAAAATTCCTTGAAAATATTGTAAAAATAGTGTATTATTTATAGGTGCCAAAAGGGGATGTTATTATGGATAAAATTATTAATTTTGCTGTTGTTGCTCATGTTGATGCAGGAAAGAGTACTTTAGTAGATGCATTACTTAAGCAAAATGGTGTATTTAGAGACAATGAACAAGTTGTTGATTGTGTAATGGATAGTGGAGATTTAGAACGTGAAAGAGGTATTACTATAACTGCTAAAAATTGTTCTATAAGATATAAAGGTTATAAAATGAATATAGTAGATACTCCAGGCCATGCTGATTTTTCTAGTGAAATAGAAAGAATTATTAAAACAGTAGATACAGTAGTATTACTTGTTGATTCAGCTGAAGGACCAATGCCTCAAACAAGATTTGTATTGAAAGAAGCATTACAAAATGGGCTTAGACCAATATTGTTTATTAATAAAATAGATAAGAAAGATGCTAGGGCTGAAGAAGTTGTTAATATGACATTTGATTTATTCTGTGAACTTGGTGCAACTAATGAACAATTAGATTTTAAGATTATATATGGTATTGCTAAAGATGGCATTGCTAAGTATGAAGAAAATGATGATAATAAAGATATTACACCACTTTTAGATACTATTATAGAAACAACTAAACCATTTGAAGGAAATGCTGATGATCCACTTCAATTTCAAATTTCATCACTTGATTATGATGATTATATTGGAAGACTTGGAATTGGTAGAATTAATAAAGGTAAAATTAAAGTTGGTGAAACGATTGCTATATCTAAAAATGATGGTACATTAACAAAAGAAAAAATTAGTAAGATGTTTGTTAATGAAGGAATTAAGAGAAAAGAAGTAAATGAAGCATATTATGGAGATATAGTTACAGTAGCTGGATGTCCTGAAATATCAATTGGAGATACAATATGTGATGTTAATCATATTGAACCATTACCTAAAATTGAAATAGAAAAACCAACACTATCAATGAATTTCTTAGTTAATAGTAGTCCATTTGCTGGAAAAGTTGGTAAATTTGTAACATCAAGACATTTAAGAGATAGATTAAATGCTGAACTTGAACGTAATGTTGGACTTGAGGTTGAAGAATTACCTTCTAATGATGGATTTAAAGTATCGGGTCGTGGAGAACTTCATTTATCAATATTAATTGAAAATATGAGAAGAGAAGGATATGAACTTAGTGTATCTAAACCAGAAGTTATATTCCATGAAATAGATGGTGTTAAGTGTGAACCTTATGAAAGAGTTATTATAAATGTACCTAATGATTACTCTGGAACTATAATAAGTGATTTAAGCGAAAGAAAAGGCAGCATGGAAATAATGGAACCTGCTGAAGATAATTATGTCAGACTTGAATTTTTAGTTCCAACGAGAGGATTAATTGGTTATAGAAGTAATTTCATAACTAATACTAAAGGTGAAGGAATCATGGTAAGAAGCTTTGATTCATATAAACCTTATGCTGGTGAAATCGCAAAAAGAAAAAACGGTGTTCTTGTATCTATGGAAAGTGGTAAAGCATTTGGATATGCTCTTTATAACTTACTTGATAGAGGTACTATGTTAATAGAACCTGCGACTGATGTATATGCTGGTATGATAATTGGTATCCATAATAGAGAAAATGATTTAAATGTTAATCCATGTAAGAATAAAGAATTTTCAAATACAAGATCATCTGGTAGTGACGAAGCAATAACATTGCCAAGAGCTAAAACTTATACTTTAGAAGAAGCACTTGAATTTATAGAAAGTGATGAACTTGTAGAAGTAACTCCTGATGCGATTAGACTTCGTAAGAAAATACTTGATGAAAAAGAAAGATATAGAAGTAATAGATAAGTAAGCAAAAATGCTTACTTTTTATTTTTTAAAAAATTGATTATTAGCCTTAAATATGTTATTATTTCTATAGAATAGGAGTAATAGATATGGGATATAGTATTAAATTAAATGATGTTTTTGAATTATCTGGGAATGATTATATAACTATCGATAAAACTGAATATAATGGCTTTACTTACTTTTTTACTAATAAATTAAATGGTGAAGAGCCTACTGATAAGTTTATTGTTTTTAAGGATGTTGGTACTGGCCTTATAGAAGAAAAGAAGAAAGAGGTGCTTGACACAGTTTTAAAAACATTTAGTAATAATATGAATAGTAAATTAAGAACTATTAATAATTCTAAAGAATGAGGTAGATTATGGATACAGTGTTAGATAGATTAGAAAGAAGTATAGAAGATAATATTGAACTTGAAAATGACTTAGGAATAGATGCTGAATCATATGGTATACAAGAACTTCAAAATAGATATGAACTTTTTGATAATATTAAAAATGAAGCATTTCGATTAGATAATGAACATGAACTTACGGAAGAACAAAAAGAAAGAATTGATAAGATAACAGATACAGCTTATGATAAGGCTAATCAATTTAATCTTATTGCTGAAAGAAAACGTCAAGAATATTTTGAACTTGGTAAAAGAAGAATAGAAATTAATAGGCAAATTAAAAGATTAGAAAGTGCGATAGAAAAAGATAGTAACATAGTAAATGTTCAAGTTGCAGAAGGTTATGAAAAACCAGAATCACTTGCTAAATTACAAGAGGAAGCAAGAAATAGAATGGAAGAAAACGAAATGTCTCTTAATGATTTAAAGGCTGAAAAAACAAATATTATACAAAAAATGAGAGATCTTCAATTTGGAGAAAGACCTAAAGTAAAAGACATTGATAAAATAGAAGAATTAAATCCTGAAGAAGAAAAGTCAATAGAAAATGATAATGATTTAGATAATGAAATAATTCCTGAAGCAGAAGAACAAGCTATAGAAGAAACTTTAGATGGACAAGATAGTAATAGTGATAATAGTGGAGAATCGTCTTCAGAGGAGCCTGATGAAATTGAAGAACCTATTGAGCCATTACAACCTGTTAATGAAGAAGTAGAAGAGCAAGAAGAAGATAAGGAAAAAGATAAGGAAGAAGATAAATCTAAAGAAGAACCTGAAGAGGAAGAAAACATAGAATTAGATGATGAACCAGTAATACCAAATGTAAAATCAAATAAGCCTAAAATAACATGGAAAACCATTTTACATGTTGCGGCTGGAATTGGTATTGGTGCTGCTGTATTCTTTACTGCTGGACCACTTGGTGTAGGCGTTATGTCTCTTGCTGGTGGACTTGCTAATAAATTTTTAAAACAAAGAAGAAATGAAATTGCTAGATTAAATAGTCTTGGAATAAGTACTAAAATAAATACTGTTGTAGAGCCAAGGCCAGGAATAAAGGGACTAGTTGATAGAGTTAAAAATAAATTTAGAACTGAAGAGGGACTTCGTGATATGTCATGGATGATTAATTCTGCAATTATTACAGGTACATCACTTACAGTAGCAAGTACTATTAATAATTTAATTCAAGCAAGAAATGCTGCAGTGCCTTCAGTAGAATCAACACCTCAAACTAATACATCATCTGTAGAACCAAAAGTTACTCCGGAACCAACTCCACTTAAAGCAACCCCAAAACCTGTAGTAGAACAATCAATATCACAATATGATGGAATTAGAATAGGAGAAGGTGTTGGAGATTATAATGTAAGTGTAGGACATATAAGTTCAGATAGAGCTGTGATGGGTCTTGATACTAAACCATTATTGTCACAATATGTTAACAAAGATTCAATATTTGGTAGATTTGCTTCAGTTAATCCAGATGGTTCAATTGGACAAGTTATAAACACAAATGGATTATCAATAGAAGAATTTTGTGCGACTAATGGAATAGATCCAAGTAGAGTTGCTGTATCAGTAATGGATAAAGCAGGAACAGATCAAGCTTGGATTTCAGCAAGTGAATTAGTTAGTGGTATGGGAGGACCAACATTATGATAGATAAAGTAATAAAATTAGATAATAATCTTGAATATTATGTATTAGATGAAATGGTATATGAAGAAAAAAACTATCTAATAGGACTTCAAGTCGATAATGAAAAGGAAGGTATAACAAATAATTATATTATTGTAGAAAGTCGTAAAGATTTAAATGGAAGTACAACACTACTTGATATAGATAATCCTGAATTACTTGAAAAAGTAGGAAATTTATTTATAGAAAGATTAAATAAGCAATAATAAAAACACAATATATTAATATATTGTGTTCTAATGAATAGAGAATTTATTTTTCTCTATTTTTTTGAATTTATTTAATATTTTAGCGACTATAAATATTATTGAATCGCTATTTTTAATAGCATATTTTTTACCTATAGCTTTTCCGCCTACTGTTAATGATGATATTATTGAACTTGTAAATAGTGTTATTAATATTGTCGAAATGTTAAACTTGATTGATATGTTTATTGCAAGCATTGCTCCAACTGAACCACTTACTATTCCACAAATATCTCCAATTACATCATTACATATACTTGCAATTGTACTTGAATTTTTTATAAGTTTTACTGCTTCTTTAGAACCTTTGATCTTTTTAGAACTTTTTGCATGGAATGATGCTTCGTTTGCGGTTAATACAGCTGTACCAATTATATCAAATATAATACCAATTCCTATAAATATAATACATAATATTATTAAAAGTATTGTATTATTATATTTTGATATTAAAAAGTTTGATGTACTACTAAAAATTAAAGCTATAAAAAAAGTCATTAAAAATGCCTTAATTATCCAACTATCTTTTTTCATTTAACTCCCTTTATGTATTGTATGGAATATTATAAATTAATTTTACGGCTTTGGTCGAGTTGAATTTCTCTAATTCTTACCTTTAGTTACCTTTGGGCGATTTCTCTTTAAAAGAATTAATCATTTGTCACCAATATGATCACTCGATCACCACTTAGTCCGCACTTCAATCCTTATAATATATTCACGCTAGAGGTTTTCCCAGACAAACATGTGTCACTTTTATTCGCTTTTGCAATTTACTTTTCAATATAATCCCAATAAATCACTCACGACATGTGCTTTCATATTTCTCGAATTGATATGAGGATTTGGATATATGCCATTATATCTTTTCCTTATATCTAAAATTATATATTCACCCCAATCTGGGCGAAAGAAGCAAAATATATAAAGTATCATTTTACACAATTAATGGATTTTTAGCCCCATCTTCTAGTGATATGTTTGACTAGCATAATGCTCCATACATCTAAATTATAACATATTTTAAACATTTTGTAAATGAACAGCAATTATTCAATATATAATAACTCTTACTTTTTGTTCTTATTTTTAGTTTCTCTTACTAATGCAATTATTGTTGAGGTGATTTCCATAATGTTACCTATAACACAAACATATGCTTTAAATTTTAAATTATAGAATAACCATGCTATAGCACAAAATCCAAATACATATTTATATACTCTTGCATCTTTAAATGTAGCTCCTATAGTATAAAGTATTGCAACTATAACAGGTAATAGTGATAAAGGATTTGTATAATTTAAGTATCCAATTATTCCTGTTACTATAATTATTATTCCTGATAAAACAATTGGAACTTGTCTTCTATTTTTATCATATTTATAAAAAAGTATGTTTCTTACTACTGCCATTATATCCATATATGCAGCTGAAATAGCACCAAGTAAAGCATATTGAAAAGCATATAACATGTGAGCGAAAGATTGAACCATCATCATATGTTTCTTTTTTCTACATTGAACTGAAAAAGATATAGTGAGCATTGCGGCTACACCAATAAGTTGTGCATATAATACATTTTTCATATTTTCTCCTATTATAATTATAATATTTTTTGATATAAAAGTATATAATACTTTAAAAAAATTATTTATAATGATATAATCTATTCAAGAAGGAGAGGATTATATGAGTTTTATTAAAGAAACAGAAAAGTATATCTACGATGTAATTACAAAATGTGGATATGAAATTGATAATGTTAGTTTGGAGTCCTCTTCAAGACGCGACCTTGGTGAATTTCAAATTAATGTATGTATGGCTCTTGCTAAAAAGTATGGAAAAAATCCAAGAGAACTTGCAAATGAAATAGTTGCTAATTTCGATGAAAGATTTACAAATGTCAATATAGCTGGGCCTGGTTTTATTAATGTAACTATTAATGAAGAATATTTGATTGATAAGATAAATGATTCAATCAATAATGTTGATAGTTTAATTGATAAGATGGAAGAAAAAACTATTATTGTTGATTATGGTGGTGCTAATGCTGCTAAAGCACTTCATGTTGGTCATATGAGACCAGCTAATATTGGTGAATCACTTAAGAGACTTGCTAAAACATTAGGAATGAATACAATTGGAGATGTTCATTTAGGTGATATAGGTAGACAATCTGGAATGATAATTAGTGAGATTAAGAAGAGAAAGCCTGATTTATGCTATTTTGATCCTGAATATAAAGGAGAGTATCCTAAACTTGAAATAACAGAAGACGAACTTGCTATATATTATCCGGCTGCTAGTAATGATGCTAAAGAAAATCCAGAAAGAATGGAAGAAGTAAGAAAGATTACTGCTCTTGTTGATAGTGGGGTTGAACCATATTTTGGAATGTGGAAAGATATTGTAGAAGTGTCTAGTAAAATTATAAAAAGAACATATGATTATTTAAATTGTAATTTTGAATTATGGGAGGGAGAGTTATCATCTTTAAAATATGTTCCCAAAACACTTAAAGTGTTAGAACCATATATGTATGAAAGTGATGGTGCTAAAGTAATTGATGTTAAAAAAGATGATGATAAACTCGAAGTACCACCATTAATAGTTATTAAAAATGATGGGGCTACTATATATGCAACTCGTGATTTGGCAACAATCTATTCAAGAGTTAAATTATATAATCCAGACGAAATATGGTATATTGTTGATGCAAGACAATCATTATATTTTGAACAAGTATTTAGAGCATCATATAAATCTAAATTAGTACGTGATGATGTGAAACTTGCTCATTATTGGTTTGGAACTATGAATGGTAGTGATGGAAAACCATTTAAAACAAGAGATGGTGGAGTAGCATCATTAGATGGACTTATAAGTGATGTTAAAAATAAACTTCTTACTAAGTTAGATAAATATAATGAAGAAGAGAAAAATAATATTGCTGATATTCTTACAGTAGCAACTATTAAATATGCAGATCTTTTACCATATAGAACTACTGATTATATATTTGATATTGATAAAATAACTTCATTTGAAGGTAAAACTGGTCCTTATGTTCTATATACTATGGTTAGAATTAAATCTATACTCAATAAAATTGAAAATAAAGATAATATTATTCGTGGAATATATAGCGATAGTGAAAGAAATATATATATTAAATTACTTGAATTATCAAGAGTATTAAATAAAGCATATAATGAAAAGACATTAAGTTATGTATGTGAATATTTATTTGATTTATGTAGTTTATTTAATAAGTTCTACGGTGAAACATCTATTCTTAATGAAAGTGATAATGAAAAGAAAGAAAGTTATATAACACTTCTTAATCTTATGTATAACGTTGGTAGTAAGTTACTTAATATATTAGCAATTGATATACCAGATAAAATGTAAAAGTATACAAAAGTGTACTTTTTTCTTTGTGTTTTTTTAAAAATCATATTGTATCTTTAATTATTGTATGCTATAATACACTCGAACAAAAAAGTTCCTTGCTTCATTTTAAGTGAAGCCGTGAGACCAAAAGGAGGTGTAGTAATGAATAAATATGAAATAATGTTTATCGTTAAGACTGATATTGATGAAAAAACTCAAAAAGAAGTTGTTAAAACTTTTGAAAAAGTATTAACTGATATGAAGGCTAAAGTAGTTAATTCTAAAGATATGGGTCAAAGAAAATTAGCTTATCCTATTAAGAAACAATTAAGAGGAAACTATTATGTATTTAACGTAGAGGCTAGTCCTGCTGCTGTTAAAGAATTCGATAGAAAAGCTAAAATTGATGAAAACATCTTAAGACATATTGTCATAAGGGAAGAGGAGTAGTTAATGAATAAAATTGTTTTAGTTGGAAGATTAACAAAGGATCCTGAACTTAGAAGTACAACTGCTGGATTTTCTACTGCTAGTTTTACAGTGGCAGTAAATCGTAATTTTAAAAATAAAGATGGTAATTATGATGCTGATTTCTTACCTTGCGTAGCATTTAGAAATACAGCAACATTTGTATCAAGATATTTTAAGAAAGGTAATTTAATTTGTGTTGAAGGTAGGGTACAAACTAGAAGTTATGATGCTCAAGATGGTAGTAAAAGATATGTTACTGAAATCGTTGTAGAAAATGCTGAGTTTGTTGGTGGAAAAAATGAAGGTTCTGCTCCTAGCGCTAATACAGATACTACATATATGGATGCTCCAAGTGAAGCACCTATTGATGCAATGCCAGAGTATGATATTTCAAAGTCAGATCCATATGAAAATTATGATAAGGATGTATCATTAAGTGATGATGATTTACCATTTCTATAATGGTTAACTTATTAAATTAAGGAGGATATAATGGCAGAATTTTATAGAAGAAAGAAAATATGTCAAATGTGTGCTGGAAAATCAGTTGATTATAAAGATGTAATGATTGTTTCTAAATATATTAATGAAAAAGGAAAAATCTTACCTAGAAGAATGACTGGTGCTTGTGCTAAACATCAAAGACATATTGCTAATCAAATTAAGATTGCAAGATATATGGCTTTATTACCATATACAAAGTAGTTTCATATTGAGACTACTTTTTTAAATGTATAATTTATTGTGATAACTTGTTTAATAATTTATGCTGTGATATAAGTTAAATATGTAGGTATGTGATAGAGAATCTTTTAAATAAAAAAGTTATTATTTCTTCAATAATGGGTGATATGCATGGTTTAAGCACTAAGTATAAAGGAACAGTAACTTATATTGATGATAAATTTATTTGTTTAGATAATGAAACGTACGTTGCTAAAAAATACATGTTATCAATAATAGTTAAATAAATATAATCATATTAAACGAAGATAATTATTTATTGTTTTCGTTTTTAAATGCAATAAAAAAGAGATTTTGTTAATCTCTATTTCTACTTATTAGAAGTAATCTTGCTATTTGAAGAGCTGATGCAAGGAATCCAGCTACATATGTAAATGCTGCTGCTTTTAATACTTTAGTTGCACCCTTTGTATCTTGCTTTTCAATAAGACCACATTTTTGTAATTCTTCTTTAGCTCTTTTTGAAGCATCAAATTCAACTGGAAGTGTTATTAATTGAAAGAATAATCCTACTGTTAAAAGTATTGCTCCAATTGTTATAAAATTAAATAAATCAAATATAAATCCTGAAAATACAAGTATTGAAGATAATCTTGATGTGAAATTAACAACTGGTACTAATTTACTTCTAAATACTAACATACTATAACGTTCTTTATCTTGTATTGCATGTCCTACTTCATGAGCAGCAACAGCACAAGCAGATATGGAATTACTATTGTAAATACCATCTGATAAACTTATTGTTTTATTTCTAGGATCATAATGATCAGTAAGACTTCCATTAATTCTTCCAACTTTTACATTATTAAGCCCATTCATTTCAAGAATTTTTTCAGCAACTTCTTTACCAGTAAGTTTTCCACTATTTTGTTTTTTTGAATATTTACTATATGTTGAATTTATTTTTATATTAGCATACAATGGTAAAACTATAATAATTAACATAAGAATTACATCTAAACTATAATAATCCATTTTTCATCACCAATATGATTATATCATATAATTGTGAATTATTTATGAAGAAAATCCAAATGATATCTTTTTATCAATATTAAATGATTCATATATAGTATTATTATCTATTTTTAATTTGTTTGTTTTATAGTTATTTATTTTATTTGATATTTGTTTGGCTTTACTAAATTCTTTATTTTTGATGTAATTTATTTTTTGTTCTTTTAATTCATTTAAATTATTTATTGTATCTGTTTCTATATGCTGTAATTTTATTTTTGAACATATCTTATCTAGCATATCGAGACTTTTATCTGGATTATATCTATCTTTAATATATTTATTTGATAAGTCTATTATAGTTTCTAATTGTTTATTTGTGATATGGACATTATGAAATTTTTCATAATACTTTTTAGAATTTATTAATATATTTAATGTTTCTTTAGCAGTTGGTTCTTTAATTAATATTGTTTGGAATCTTCTATTTAGTGCTCCATCGTTATATATAGATTTATAATATTCTTTTGTGGTAGTAGCACCTATTATTTTTAATTTATTTCTTGCGATGTAAGGCTTTAATATATTTGAAGCGTCTATTGCTCCCTCTGCTCCTCCAGCACCAACTATAGTGTGTATTTCATCAAAAAATATAATTAAATTATTATTTTGTTCAAAGTATTCAATCATTTTATGAAATTTTTCTTCAAATTCTCCTCTATATCTTGTTCCACTTACTATTTTTGATATATTTATTGATATTATAGTTTTATTTAATAATTCTTTAGGAACTTCTTTTTTAACTATTTTATAAGCAAGCGCTTCTACTAATGCTGTTTTTCCTATACCAGGTTCACCAATTAATAAAGGATTATTTTTATTTTTACGAAGCAATACTTCTATTAATTCATTTAATTCTTTATGTCTTCCAGTAATAGGCTCATAGTTTTTCTTCTTAACTTGTTCATTTAGATTGATACCATATTCATTATCGCTTTTATTGTGTAATAAATCATTATAAAGTTTGTTTAAATTAATATTTAGATTACTAAGTAATGAAATACCAATACCTTCTCCATATTCAAGTATTTCTATTAATATATCTTTTTCTGTTATATCTTTTTTATTTAGATTCATTAATATCTTTTTGAATAATGGTGTATATGATATTAGTTTTACTTTGTTAGTATTTACTATTGTTTTATTTACTTCTGTTAAATAGTCTTTGTAGGTAATATTTAGATTGTTTAAAATATTTTTACATGGATTATCTAGTTTTAGTATTGCGAGTATAAAGTGTTCTGTACCTATATATTGATGGTTTAAATTTAATGCTTCTAGTTCACTACATTTTAAAATTTTGATTAGTGTTTCATTATATTTATTCATATTAATATTATGTTTTTTAAATTGGAATTAATGCATAAAAAAAGAATGAAAATTCATTCTTTAATTATATTACCATGGCAAGTATTATTGCTACCATTACTATTGCTAGTAAGGCTACTAATAATTTCCAAGTTCTCTTTAGCCATTCTTTATAAGGAATTCCTAGATAACTAAGTCCTAAAACTAATGCAACACTTGTAGGTGCAGCAAACATTGTAACTCCATAAATGCCTTGAGCAAGTAATGCCATTACAGTTGTTGAAACATTTTGACCTGCAATTTGTGGTATTACATAGTTTACTACATATAACATATCTACATGTAGAACTGAACCAAGTATCATTGTTATTGTACTAAAGAATATATTAAATTTGCTTGTTGCTTTTAGTATAAAGTCTGCTATAGTAGGATATGTCATTGTATTACATGCAAAGTATACTACTGTATAAGATAATACTACAAGTACAGCTGAGTTTAATATTTTTTTAGTACCATCAATCATGTTATCTATTGTTTCTTTATGACTCATTCTATAGAATCTACCAAGTAATAATGCAGATAATGTACACATTACAGCCATTTCAGCATAATGCCATGAACCAAATGCACTAACATTACCAAGTAATTTACCAAATATAGTAAATTTATCTTTACCAATTGCGAAGCTAGTAATTTTATTATTTAATGTTGTGAATATCTTAACATTGAATGTTGCTTCCCATGCTGTACAACCTAATACTAATAATACAAATAAGATTGCAAATATTACTATTATAGGTACAACTGAGTATTTGTTAGCTTTGCTTTCACCTGCGAATAAGTCTTCTGTTTCTATTGCTTTTTCTTCATCTTTTTTAATATTAGTTCTTTTAGCTTTGTAAAGATAAAACACTAATGCTCCTAAAGAGAATACTAATATTCCAAGTCTATAATAGATACCATTTGATAGTTTAGATATTTTTAAGCTTTCTTGAATAGCACCTACCATGTTGTAGCCAATTGTACTACCAATGTTACCAATTAACATAGCACCAAATGTAGCAACACATGCAGTTACTTTATCATAACCAAGTAATAAGATAATACTTATTAATGCTGGTATAAAGATAAATAACCAAAGTTCATAACTAAATACAGAAGTTAATACTGCGATTAATACTGCTACAATAACTATGAAATGTAGTTCATTGCCTTTAAACTTGTTTGCTATTTTTTCGATTGCTGCTCTATATTTTCCCGTTTTACCAAGAACACCATAAAGAGCTCCAACTGATAATAAGAACATTAATATTTGAACAAAATATCCAAAATCAGATGCTCCAAAAGAAGCGAATAGTAATTGCCAGAAATCAAAGAATCCTAATTGATTCATTCCTAGATCTACTAGTTCACCTGAATTGTAATATCCAGCTGGGATTAACCAAGTTAAAATAACAATAGCAAATAGAATAAACATGATTATTTTAAATAATCCACTCTTCTTCATATAATCCTCCTTGTTTTAATTATATAACAAAAAATACTGACTTTACAAGGAATTGTCAGTATTTTTATCATTTTCACAATTTATACATTTTATATGATTATAAAGTTCATTAATACAATTATTAAATTCTTCTTCTGTTTTTGATGAAGCAATCTTTTGTTTTAATTCTTTTGTATTTGGGATGTATTTTAAATATGCAAGTGCGTGTGTTTTAATATCAAGAAGTGCTTTTCTAGGATTTGTATCTTGTTTTAGTATTTCATAATGATGAACTAACATATCTATTCTTTCTTTATAAGTTGGTTTATCTATTATTTTACCATTTTCAACATATTCCGCACATTCTTTTATAAACCATGGATTACCTATTGTTGCTCTACCTATCATTATTGCATCACAACCTGTTTCGTCTATCATTCTTTTAGCATCTTCTATTGTTCTAATATCACCATTGCCTATAACAGGAATATTTACTGCATTTTTAACTTCTTTTATTAAATTCCAATCTGCATTTCCTGTATAGCCTTGTTCTCTTGTTCTTGGATGTATAGCTATAGCACTGGCACCTGCTTTTTCAATTATTTTAGCTACTTCTACACAATTAATAGAGTTCTTATCCCATCCGGCTCTTATTTTGACTGTTACAGGAACACTTACTGTATTTACTACAGCACTTACAATTTTATAAATTTTATCAGGGTTTTTAAGTAGACTTGAACCTGCTTGTGATTTAAGAGCGACTTTTGGTACAGGGCATCCCATATTAATATCTATGATATCTGGATGAATATTTTCTTCAATGTATTTAGCAGCTCTAATAAAACTATCTTCGTCACTACCAAATATTTGTATACTAATAGGTCTTTCTTCATCATTTATTTTTAACATATCTATAGTGTTTTTACTATTATATATAATTCCCATGTTACTTATCATTTCACTATAAATAAGTCCTGGATTCATTGATTTAATTATCTTTCTAAATGATTCATTTGATATACCAGCCATTGGTGCAAATACAATTCTATTATTAATTTTAACATTTCCTATTTTCCACATAATTTTTTCTCCAGTGATAATTTAACATTTTATAAACATTTTTGCAAGAAAAAAGTAGCTTATTCAGCTACTGCTGTTACCTCACATGTTATATCTTTAGTAACATTCAAGAATGTATATTTATAACCTTCTGTTGTGTCTTCTGCTTTTGAAGGCTCTACTGAACATTTGATACTTGGTTTAATATTATCTGAAGTTCCTTTTAACATGAATTCACCTGTTTTACCTTCTTCAATAGTGTTTTCTTTGCTTCCTTTAATAATTGATATTGTATCTGGTAATGTGGTTATTTTAATACTATATTTTTTAACTGGTTTTTCTATAAATGTTAGTGTACATTTTGTATTATCAGTTAATTTTGAAATTGTAATTTTATTATCTTTAAAATCAGCGACTTGATCGTTAGTACAACTTAATTCTCCTTTTTGGAAACCTTCATTTGGTTCAACTATTGCTGAAACGCTTTCTCCATATTTAGCTGTTTCTGTTGTGTTTCCTTTACCATTAACTACTGTTACATCCATTTTTAGTTCTTTAACAGTAAAAACTACTTTACACGCTACATTTTTCATTATAGCATTAATCGTTAATGTATTATTTTGTTCATTCCATGTGGCACTCTTTTCATCAGAACATTGTACTTCGCTAAATTTATATCCTTCTGATGGGATTATTTTAAATTCTCCATCTTTTTCTCTTTCTATATATTTAGGATTATTGTCATCAGCTTTACCGTTTGTAACTGTTAGTGTTACTTCATAAGTACTATTTACAAAAAATAGATTGCATGTTGTATCTTTTTCAACATTTGGTACAAATTTCCATTCTTCTTCATTAAATTGACCGCTTACTGTTGCATCAACACATCTTACTAATGAGAATTTATATTTATATTTATCAGTTTCATTACCAAGTTCATCTAATATTTTTTCAGCACCTGGCATTTCTTGTACTTCTTCATCTTCTAAATAATATTTATATGTTATTTTAGCTTCTGTTGTGTTTCCTGTATTTGGTTTTTCTGGCTTTGACTTTGTATGTTCATAATATCCAATTCCTGCGCTTGCAGATGATAATAAAAATAATATTATAAATATGATTAATAACCCTTTATTCTTCATTTTAATTTCTCCTTAATTATACATATTTATTTTATAATAATATCTATATTGTTGTCAAGGCAAAAAAATGTTGACAAATCGTATATTTTTAGTATATAATAGGTCCGGTACATTTGAAGAGGGTGCAGTTTTCGTGGGAAGAAAATGTCATAGTTGCAAATATGATAGCACTTAATTTAAAGAAGGGAAAATTTAAAATATGAAAACATTTATGTTAAGAAAAGAAGATGTTGAACATAAGTGGTATGTAATTGATGCTGAAGGTCAAGTATTAGGTAAAGTTGCTGCTTTAGCTGCTTCAGTATTAAGAGGTAAAAATAAGCCTACATTTACTCCTTATGTTGCTTGTGGTGATAATGTTATTATTATCAACGCAGAAAAAGTTGTTTTAACTGGTAATAAGTTAGACAAAAAAATGTACTACAATCATAGTGGATATCCAGGTGGTTTAAGAGAAAGAACTGCTAGAACTATGAAAGAAAAATATCCAGTAGAAATGGTAGAGAGAGCTATTAAGAATATGCTTCCTAAGAATAGACTTGGAAGAGATATGTATAGACAATTATTTGTTTATGCAGGTAATGAACATAAACATGAAGCTCAAAAGCCAGAAAGATTAGAGGTAAAGTAATATGGCAGAAAAAACTAAATTCACTGCATTAGGCAGAAGAAAAAGAAGTGTTGCTAAAGTAACATTAGTTCCAGGAAAAGGTGTAATTACTGTTAATGGTAAAGATGTTAAAGATTATATGCCTTATGAAACTTTAGTTATGGATTTAATCCAACCATTACAACTTGCTGATGCTACTGAAAAGTATGACATTAATATAGTTGTTAAGGGTGGAGGTTTCTCTGGTCAAACTGGAGCAATTAGATTAGGTATCGCAAGAGCATTAATGCTTGCTAACGCTGAAACAAGACCAACATTAAAATCTAATGGAATGATTACTAGAGATGCTAGAATCAAAGAAAGAAAGAAATATGGTCTTAAGAAAGCTCGTAGAGCACCACAATTCTCTAAGAGATAGATTGCGTACCACAGTTTTACCTCATAAACTCAATGTTTATGGGGTTTTTCTTTTGTTAAGATATTCGTTAAACACCGTTGAAATCGGTTCGTAGGCAACAAGTAGGCAACGGGTAGGCAACACAAAAAAAGAGTAAAATGTACTTCTTAATCTCGTAAAATAAATACGAGATTTTTTGATATATAAAAAAGAACTTATTCAAGGTAATTAACTGCCTCGATAAGTTCTTCAATATCTTTATGTGTATAAACTTTATCAGTAATATCTTTACTTGCATGACCTAGTATTCTTTTGATACATAATTTATTAGCAGGTGTTCTATCCATCATTGTAGCAAAAGTATGTCTTGTATCATGTGGTCTATGTTTTTTATCCATCTCTAATTGCTCAATAATCTTTTCAAACTTTTCATGATAGAAATTCCAATAAAGCATTTGTTTATATTCATGATTGAAAATTAAGTATTCACTACCAACCTTGATAGCATCATCATACCATCTTTTAACAAGAGGTAATATTCTATTATGTAGAGGGATAACTCTATCTTTACCTGCTTCTGTTTTAGAACCACCTCGCATATATTTTTCTTCTAGGTGAACATTTTCTATCTTTATATCCAAAAGTTCGCCAACCCTCATTCCTGTATAAATAAGTATCAATATACAGTCAATAAAGTCCATTCTAGCGACATTTTCCCAAAACTTGTCTATTTCCCACTGCTCGAATGGAATTCGCTCTAATTTGGTCGTTTTTTTGCCTATATCAATGTATTCAGAATATTTTCTTACATTCATATCATTTTTAATAGCATAATCATACATTTGATGCCATAATATTTTAAATGCCTTTTTTGCTGACCATTTTTCACCCATACCATCAACAATTGCTTGTAGGTGATTTATTTTAACATCAACAAAAGGTAAATCCTGTATATCTTTACAATAATTCCAGCACATATCATATACTTTTGTAGTCTTGTAGGCAATTTTTGGATATTTTTCATCTTGCCACTTAGCATGAAGTTCTGAAACTGTTATTTTTCTTACATCTATGTCATAAGGATTTTCATTAAATAGTGCTAATTCTTGTAATGCTTTTGTTCTTGTTTCAAAGTATCCAACAATCTTTCTGATTTGAACACCATTTTCATCATATCCTACTGTTTTTCTTACAATATATGGTTTTCTTCTATTCCCTGATAATTTTTGAATAGAACCATATCCGTTGGGTAATTTCATTTATCAAAAATGCCTCCTTTTCTTGTATTTTTCTAGTATTTTTGATATAATGAAATAGAAAAATCCATAACATTATATCTTATATTTTGTTTTTTAGTCGACCAAGACTTTTTTGAGATTTTTCATTTGACTTACTGTTCGAGCAGTAGGTCTTTTTTTATGCCTGTTTAGATTTGACAACTTCAATAATTTTGGTGATACACCATTTTATAGGAACATAAAATAAATACTTAAAAATTAAATAATATGAATAGAAAAATATAAAATATAGGATATTACAAATTAAATAATCACTTACTTTCCAACTTGTAGTAAAATATTTTCCTTTTCCAATTTTATTAACAGTTCTAATTCTTGTTCCCATATATTATCTCAACTTTCTTCTTACTTCAACTGCTACACCAATTATCTTAACTGGTTTAGTCATAATTTCATATTCATCAAAGTAGTAAGGTTCATAATTGTTATTTAATGGTTTTAAAATTATGCTTTTTTCTTGTTTTACAACTCTTTTAAAAGTAGCATCATCACCATTTACCATAACAACACAATCATCACCAGAATTACAATCATTTTGTTGTCTTATTATAATAATATCACCTGTTTTATAATCAGGATACATACTATCACCATCAATTTTTAATGAAAAGTAATTATTACCATCTCTTAACATTGATGCAGGAATTTCTTCGTATCCAATTATATCCTCTATCGCTTCAATAGGAATTCCAGCAGGAACTTTACCTAGTATTGGTATTTTTACAGTTTTTGTCATTGTTTCAATATATCTTGCATTATCAATTTTAATATTTGAAACATCTTCTTCATCAGTTAGCCAATCCCTATCCATATCAACATCATATCCCATAAGCCAACCCTCACTAACACCTAGTGTTTCAGCAATAATATTTACTTTATCTTGTTTTGCTTTAAATGTTCCTGATAGGTAATTACTTATTAAGGATTTGTTAATACCTGTTCGATTTGCGAGGTCAACAGGTTTCATATTATTATATTCTAATGCTTTTCTTAAACGATTGGCAAAAGTATCTTCTAACATGACTAATTCACCTCATATTCATTATATATTAAAAGTTAGAAAAACGCAACTATAATATAGTAAAAAGATAAAAAAGTTTAGAAAAACTAAAATAGGGTATTGACAATTTAGAAAATAGAAACTATAATTTAGTTAGAGTTGCGAAAATATGAACTACACCAACTCAAAATGAAAGGAGGAAATCACTTGGCAAAATACAATTATTCTAAATTAAAAGGAAGAATAAAAGAACTAGATATGACATTAAATGACTTTGCAGAAAGACTTGGAATTGCTGAACAAACCTTATATAAAAAGTTTAATAACCAGTCATATTTTACACAGGAAGAAATTGATAAAGCAATGAAAATTATTATGCAACCTATGAGCAAAGTGCAACTATATTTTTTTAATAAAAAAGTTGCGAAAAACGAAACTAATTAAGTCTTGGTCGACTAAGAAACAAAAACAAATTATAAGAAAGGATTTTTTATGAAAAAGATAACAATTAAACAAGCATCAGAATTGATGCATAAATCACCACAATTTATAAGAGTGGGATTACAAACAGGGAGGTTACCATTTGGTTCAGCAGTTAAGGTAAAAGAAAGATGGAATTACATTATTTATCCTGATATGTTTTATCAATATTTAGGAATTAAGGAGGTACAACATGACTAGAAGAAGATTAAAACCATGGGTAAAACAATTTTTAGTTGGTTTAGGAATAGGTGTTGTAATTCTATTATTTGTAGCAATTGGAAATTATTTTGATAGAGAAATGGAAGAACATATTGAAAGAGTTTCAAAAGAATGTGCTTCACAAGGATATGGTATAACTGCCAAATATACAAAAGAGGGGGATAAATACTATGTCTGCAAAAAGTAAAAGTCAAATATCAGAGGTAATAGGTTTGCTTAGAAAACAAGGATATATAACATCCTATGAAGCAATTGAAAAATTTGGTGCAACTAGATTATCAGGAATAATATTTATTTTACGAGAAAGAGGGTTTGGAATAGAAACTGAAATGGTTCAAGGCAAAAATAGGTATGGTCATTCAACAAATTATGCCATCTATCGCCTTACAAAAGATATAGAGGAGGTTGAAGAATGATATTAAAAATATTAGAATTCTTTGGAATTATTATATTTGTAAGTTTAGGGGTGTTTGTAGTAGTTACTTTGGGAATTGCTATGTATAAGTCAATTCAAAAGCAGATGAGAAAGTAGATGGTGATAAATATGTCTAATAACAGATTTTATTGGATTAAATTAAAAACTAATTTTTTCAATAGAGAGGATATAGATTTTCTACTTTCTCAAAAAAACGGTGCTGAATATGTAGTTTTGTATCAGATGCTATGTTTAAGCACTGCTAATAATAATGGCAGGTTAGAAACTAAAATGGGTGAAATTATTATTCCATATAATGCAGATAAAATCGTTAGAGATTGTAAATACTTTGATATTGATACAGTTAATGTTGCAATGTCTTTATATAAAAGATTAGGTTTAATTTATGAAGAAGAACAAGATGGTGTTTTGAAAATATCAAATTATGAAGATATGGTTGGTAGTGAGTCAAAATGGGCAGAAAAAAAGAGAATATATCGTGAAAATCATAAAAAACTAGGATGTAATTCTAGTGAGGACAATGTAGAGGACAACAAAGAGGACATTGTCCGACAAGAGTATAGAGATAAGAGTATAGAGTATAGAGATATAGATAATAAAGATATAAATAATAGTGTTAGTGTTAGTGTTAGCGATGCCGAACTTTTAGATTTTTTTGAAAGATTTGAAATTAAAGACAAAGATAATCAATCTACTATTATTAAATATTTAAATGATGGAATGTCGTTTGAAGTTATCAAAAATGGGTTAATGATACCTTATGACAGAAATGTTATGAATTTTGATTTTGATGATGAAACTGCTCCGATTAACAATCCAATTGGATATGGATTACAAATTTTAGAGAATTGGCATAACATGGGTGTCAAAACACTAGAAGAAGCAAAAAAATATAATAAATTAAATAAAAATAGAACTGAAATGATTGGTGCTGATAAAAAAGGAGGAAGAAAATGACAATATATGAATTATCTAAATATTACAATTTAAAAATAGAAATTCAACAAATAAAAGATAATATTGAAGAAATTGAAACTACAATAATTGGTTCTTCCAAAATTACAGGTATGCCGATGATGTCAAGTGGTAATAATAGCAATCCTACTGAAAGAATAGGAATAAAATTAGCAAAATTAAAAACCACATTAGAAAATAAAAAAGATAAGTTGCTTGATGAGGCAACTAAAATAGAAGAATTTCTAAATACTGTTGAAGATGGTGAAATTCGTATTATTATTAGAAAAAGATTTTTAGAGGGTAAAACATGGAAAGAAGTAAGCAAAGATATTATTGCTGATAGGTCAACCCCATACTACAAATTAAAAAAATATTTAAAAGGGAGGTCTGTATCAGATGATAAAAATAAAAAGAGCAATTGATTTGTTTAGATTAGACAAATTTCAATTAATTAAAAAGATAAATACTCTTGAATTAGAAAACTCTGTTTTAGAACAAACAATAAAAGATGAATTATATAAAATATTCATGGATAAATTAAGAGAACCCCAAGAATTAGATAGAGTAAAAAAAGAAAATAAAAATTTGAGAAGTAAAGTCAAAATTCTAAAAGCATTGTTAAAGGGTGATACTGATGGAAAGTGAGATTTTGAGTATTGAAACTGTTCAGAAATTAGCAAGATTAGAAAAAGTAGAAATTGAAAATAAGCAATATGAAAAAATAATATGTGATTTTGATAGAGAGGTAAATCGTTTATTTAATATTATTAAAGATGCTTATGAATACTTAGATAAAAAAACACTATGTTTCAAAGATGATAAAGATATTTTAAAAAGAATATTATCAAAAGGTTTAAGCAATGAGGTTGATAATGTCGAAAGTATATCAAGATAATTTTAATAATTCACTTTCTAATAATAGTGATAATGAATTCACTAAAAAATTGAGGGCTTTAAAAAAATATTGCCCACAAGCATATAAATTTGTCATATTCAGATTTAAAGATACTTACTTGAATGTTGAAAATGGTGAGTATTCAATAAATCTGCCGACATCTAAGGAATTTAAGTTTGTTTATGGTCAAATAAAATTAATATATCGAGTAAAAAACAAAGGTATAAAATTTATTGATTTAGAACCATCTGATTTCTTTATAGATGGATATAGATTTGATTTAGAAGTATATAAATCAATATATTATAGAAATGCAAAAGATAAATTCAAAATAGATTTGATGCTAGAAATGAAAAAAGGAGGAAAAATAAATGAATGAAAAATTAAGAAAGATTATAAATCATTATGGCATGGATAAACAATTGAAATATTTTCAAAGTGAAGTATTTGAATTAAATGAGGCAATTATAAAAAGAAGAAATACAGGAGTAATAGAAAGTATTGCCATAGGAATAACTAATGCAGTAGCACCATTACTAAATATAAAAAATGATGATTATTCAAAAGAACATATCAAAGAAGAAATTGCAGATGTTATGGTTATGTTAAAGCAATTTCAGTTATATTATGATATTCCAACAGAAGATATAAAAGCAATCATGAAAAATAAAGTTGATAGACAACTAGAAAGGATTGAATATGAACCTAAGCATGGAAAAGAAGAATAAGATTAAAAACATTGGTATAGCAATAGGAATATTATTGTTCTTTGCGATTACTTGTTTAATAATTTATGAAGCAATAGACTTTGCTAATGATTATAGATGCAGTAATTTACCATTAAATGAGTTTTTTCAAGATGAAAGTTGTAAAAAATATTGGAGGTATGAAAAATGATAGAAGATAAAGAAATGGAATATGTAAATGTTCCAACATATATAGAAAAAGCAGTAAAAAAATTATTTAAACTAAAAAATACTGAAAAAGAATTGGCAATGCAAATAAAGGACTATATGTCAACTCATGATATTCCATTAGAAACACCTTTGCAATTATTAAAATATATTCCAAAAGAAAATGTTGATGAAAACCAAATGAAAATAAACTTTGAAACTGGGGAGGTTGAACAAAATGGTTAAATACATTTGTTTAGCACCAAGTAAAGAACAATTTAATATAAAAGGTGAAAGTTTAGGCATGAGTGGTGAAAGAGCATTATATTATGCTACCGATATAGGAAAGCATCGTATATATAGAAGTTGCTATCCAATAGAACCATATATATTTAAAGGTAAGGATATTAATGAAAAATTAGAATTGTTATATTTTAATACTTCAATAGAAGCACAAAGATTATGTGATGAAATAAATAGTGTATATGGTGATGATTTTATAGTAAAAGAGGTGAATGTTGATGAAGAATAATGAATTTATTGATTTATGTGTATCAAAATTAGTTGAATATGTGAATTCTAATTTGGATAAAAGTGATGCTTTAATAAACATTACAAAAGATTGTGTATTTGTAGTTTGGAGTTGTAAAACATTACAAAATAATAAGGCATTATTAAGTACAACATTATCAGATGGAATGTATTATGAATTTACATATAATGGTGATAAAAAGGAACTATATCTTGATGCTTACAAAAAATGGCAAAATATCTGCTATAAGATTGATTAAATGAGGACTGCTTATGAGTAGAACATTTAGAGTAAACTTTGGTAGAAAGACTGTAAGACCATTTGAGGCACATGATATTAATAATATGCTTGTATTATGTAAAAAGGCAAGAAATCAAGCAGAAGTGGATAACAATGATGAACAAAGGTATTTATGGGATAGAAATTATATGATTTTAGTTATTGGAATGAATTTGGCTTTTAGGATAGAAGATATACTTCAATTAAGAGTTGATAATTTTAAAAATGGTGGTGTTTATACAAGGGAGTTTAAAACTAATAAGGAACAGTCATTTGAACTGCATCCATCACTATACAAGGATATTCAAGGCTATATCAATAGAAATGAGTTAATAGATGGCGAATACTTATTTAAAAGCAGAAAAGGTGTAAATAAACCAATTACTCGACAAAGAGCATGGCAGGTAATAAAACAACTTGCCGATGCAGTTAAAGTGTCATATCCTGTTGGATGCCATTCGTTAAGAAAATACTTTGCTAGGCAATATTATGAAAAAACAGGTGATATTATTGGCTTGAAAGAAATGTTAAATCATTCTAGCGAAAGAGTAACACTTTTATACATTTGTTGGAATACAGATGATAAAAATGAAAAAAGAAAGAACTTTTATTTAGGTAGTTGATATGAAATATATTGATGATGATGTTTTAGGTGGTCAATCAAGACCAATACATAATAATTTTGAATTAACAAATGCTATGCAAGGAAGAAAGAATTGTTTTTTATATACAGTTGGTACTTTTCAAGTTAATAATCAAAATTATATTGAATTAAAAGAAAGAAATATTAAATTAGTTGGTTTAGCATTTGCACAATTAAAATACAAGCCATTAAAAGAAAAGCAACAAGATAGAAAGTCAGTAAACATTATAATTGATGAATTAAGCAAAATAACATTGAATATAAATATTGATACTAATGTAAAATTAGAACAAAAAAATAAATATATAAGTGGTGGTATGCAATAGCATATCACTTCACTTAAACCTATACAATTTTACAAAATGAAAAATTGTAAATTCAACAAAAAAATAACACTTTCCTGACAACAGGAAAATGATTATAAAATCTAGGTAAAATTAAGATTTTAATATAAAAAAATGAATTTAACAGAATTATGTCATTTTGTTAAATTCCTATATATTCGATTGGAGGTTTGAAATATTGGAAAAATATAGTGATGTGAAAGAGTTTATTGATAACTACAAGGAAAAGATAGCAGATGATTTTGATAATATTGAAGATTATTATTTAATACTAAGAATTGGTCAAATGTATAGAGAGTTAGAACAGGTTAAATTATCTTATGAAAAGTTATTGAATACTGAAAAAGGTGATATTGTTAAAGTTATGTTTCAAGCAAGACAGAGTTTATATAATGCAAGAAGTGGTTATCCTAGAAAACAAGAGTTAATTTATGGTATTAATAGTGCAATAAAAGAATTAAATAAAATTTTAACTTTAAAGGAGGAAGAAAATGACAATTAGATTTGTTTTAAAAAATGGTAAAGAAATTGATATGAAATGTAAAGAATTTTCTTCAAACACCAACCAATTAACTGGAAATGGTATGATAAGCAGTTATGAAGCAAAAGGAATTACAGAAAACAAAATAATAGGAATAGATTTTTCAGAAATAGTTGCAGTTTATAGATTGATGACTGATGAAGTAGAGGATGGTGTAAAGGATGATAACAAAAATTCTAAATAATTATTTTAATGAATTATTTAAGAGAAATTTAAAAAGAGAAATTGTTTTAAGATTTAATTTAGATATAAAATTTGAAGAAGAAAAAAATGGTATGTGTTATTTGTATTTAAAACCAAAAAAATATCAAAATTATACACTATTCCTTGATTGGCATAAAGGCGACAGTTTAAATCATTTAATAAATTTACAAAAGATTGAAATAAACTATATACTAAAAAAATTAAAAAATATGACAGATGATGATTGGAATTAGAAATATGATTGACATTGTTGATATTAAAAATGCAAAATATTTAGAATTTTATTCAAATGATGGATGCATTTATTGTAAAAATAAAACTACTGATGAGGTGGTGCTTGTCGCAGAAGATGAAAAATATAAAATTTTAAAAAAGGAATATTTAGATTATCAAAAGTGGTATAGAGAAGAAAAAAACAAAAATATAAAGCAAAAAGAAATTGTAAATCAACTAATTAATGCTATAAAAACTAAATTAAAAAACTCTGATAATTATGAAATGGGATTAGAAAATAGTAGTTATAAAGATAGATTATTTACTGAAACATATATTGAATTACAAGTTGTATTATATAAATTAAAGGAGGTAACAGATGAAATCTAATGAATTTAAACAAGATTTATTAAAATTAATAAAAAATAATCCTAATTTAGATGTTGTTTGTATGTGTTCAACTGATGAATTAACTGATGAATATTCATATTTATATTTAGCAAAGTTGTCTTGTTCTATTTGCTATATTTATGAATATGAAGATAGAATATTCTTAGATAAAGAAGAAATGACAGAATATTTATGTGATGTTCATGATGGCGATGCAGAATATTTAGATTTAGATGATGATGAATTTGAAATTACAATGCATACAGAAGCAGATAAATATTTTAAACAAAAATCAATTGTTATATATGCTAGAAGTTGTTAAATAATGAATAAAAATAGTTTTAAAGACCAATGTGATATTTGTAATAAATTCGACTATTTAAAAAGTTTTGATAATAAATGTTTATGTTCTGAATGTTATAAAAAGTTAAATATTAAAAATAGTCAAAAAATAATAAAAAAAGAACAAAAACAATTAAATCTATTTAATTTTAGTTAAAAACTTTCACATTTTTCACATACAAACAATGATATAATGTATTTGTACAATTATGAGTAAAGGCGACTGTATGCAGTTGTCTTTTTTTGTGTTGGAGGTGATGCAATGTTAAAGAGTTGTAGCAGGTGTGGAAAAATACATGATTTTAATAAGCAATGTTATGTAAATAGACAGGTAAGAGGTACATCAACTGCTGATAAGTTTCGTAAGACTTATAGATGGCATCAGAAAAGTTTAGATATTAGAGAAAGAGATAAAAATTTATGTAGGGTTTGTATAGCAAATATCTTTGATACACAAACGATTTATAACTTTGATAAGTTAGAAGTTCATCATATAATTCCACTAGAAGAAGATAGTACAAAAGGATTAGATGATGATAACTTAATTACACTATGTTGTTATCATCATAAACTTGCTGACAAAGGAATAATACCAAGATATATTTTAACTAAATTATTAGATGAAAACTGTAATTTAGAAGCAATAAGAAGTGAGGTAACCAACCGAAAGTACCCCCCTACCTTTTAAAATTGATTTTTTTAATTTAATTCGAAACCTACTGCCCACAGTTGAATACAAAAAATGCCCAAAATGAAAATCAGTAAATCTTGGAAAAGATGAAATGGAGGTGATAATATGTCAAGACCAGCAAAAGCAATTGATACAAATTCTCAAAAAATGAGTAAAGAAGAAAGAAAGCAAAGAGAAGAAACTGAAAAAAAATTACGAGGTGATAATGATAAGATAAAACCATTTAAATATTTGAATAAAAGACAAAAGGCAATATTTAAAGACATACTTAAAAACCTTAACAAAGATATTTTAAGTAATTTAGATGTTTACTTATTAAATCAAACTGCTATTACTATTGAAAGATTAGAGAGTATTGAAAAGGAAATAAATAATGCTAGTAAGGTTACTGATGAAAATGGAAAAGAACAGGATAAATTGGATGTTAAACTTATTATCAATTTAAAATCTGCTAGGGATATGTATTCAAAAGATTTTTTTAGGTGTTGTAATGAATTATCACTTTCACCACAAGCGAGAGCAAAACTTTCTATATCAGCACCACCACCAAAGAAAAAAACTTTGATGGATATTTTAAACGAAGAAGATAATGATGATGAATAATATTCAAATACATCCTAGTTATATTTATGCAAAACAAATAGTTAATGATGAGGTACAACCTCCAAAGTTATATTATGAAAGAAATGGTGAAAGAAAGTTTATATCGCCTAAATATGTAAAAAAACAATGTCAAATATTTCTTGATATTGCCGATGGTAATGATAGTAAATATATCATAAATGAAAAAAGAATTGCTAAGATAGATAAAATATGTAAAATTTTAGTAATGGCAAAAGGTATTAAGACTGGATGCAAAATATATGATGCATTGTCAGGCTATCAATGGTTGTTAATTGTAGCAAGTCTTTGTACTGTATATAGAAATAATAAGAAAAAAAGAAGATATGAAACGGTACTGCTTGAAATATGCCGTAAAAATGGTAAAACATTTATAGTTGCATTTTTAATATTATTGTTATTTTATTTAGAACCTAAATTTTCAAGATTCTTTTCTGTTGCACCTGATGGAACATTAGCAAAAGAAATTAAACAGGCACTTGAACCTTTGATTAAAGCAAATATTGATGTATTTGAAGATGGTGAATTTAAAATATTAAGGGATAATATAACACACAAACCTACTGAAACAGTATATACACCATTAAACACTTCTAAAAACAGGATGGATGGTAGAGAGCCAACAGTATTCGTTGCAGATGAAGTAGGTGCTTTGGTTAATTCTTATCCTATTGAAGCCATGAGGTCAGGTCAATTACTTGTTGTCAATAAATTAGGTTTTTTAATATCAACAAAGTATCCTCTATTTGATAATCCGATGGAAGATGAAGTCAATTATTTTAAAAAAGTATTAGATGGGATTATAGAGGATGAACATATCTTTGGCTTATTGTTTGAACCGAACGAAACTAAGAATTGGACTACTGATGATGATATTATCTTGCAATCTAATCCATTAGCCTGTGAAATAGAAGCAGTTTATCTTGATTTACTTGATAAAAGAAAGAAAGCAATAGAAACTGAAAGTAAGAGAGAAAACTTTTTAACGAAACATTGCAACATTATTTATCAAGGTGCAGGTACTGAAAGTTTTATTGATGTTAGTGAAGTTCAAAAATGTAGAGTTGATAAAATTGATTGGACTGGTAGAGAAGTTTTTATTGGTGTCGATTTAGCAATGTCTAATGATAACTGTGGTGTTGGTATGGTTGCTGATGATGATGGTACTATTTTAGCAGAAGCAATTGGTTTTATCCCTGAGGGTAGAATAGAAGAAAAAAATCAAATAGAAAAAATAAATTATAATGAATTTATAAATGCGATGAAATGTATTGCTTGTGGTGATAAAACTGTTGATTATAAAGTCATTGAAGATTTTGTTTTTTCAATTGAAGAAAAATATGATGTTGTAGTTATGGGAATAGGTTATGATAGATATAATGCATTGTCCTCTGCTCAAAAATGGGATACAAAATATACAACTGTTCAAGTAAGACAACATTCAGATACATTGCATCCACCAACAAAATTACTTTACGAAAAAATAATGAATAGAGAGTTTAAATATGAAACTAATAAATTACTTGAAATAAATTTTCAAAATGCTAAATGTGTGTATGATACTAATATGAATAGATATATTCATAAAAAGAAATCTAATGGTAAAGTCGATTTGATATTTTCTTTATTAAATGCCATTTATCTATTACAACAGGAAATATACTTGGAAAATGGAAACTTTTTTGTTCAGGTTGGATAACTTTCACATTTTTCACACTCTATTAATGATATAATGTATATGTAGAGATACGAGAACAAACAGGAATGTTTGTTTTTTTTGTTGCTGAAAGGTGGTGAAAAAAATGAGATTATTTAATTGGATTTCAAAAAGAGATGAAGTATCAGCATCCAAAGAAGAAGCAGTTGATACACCAATAGAAAGCCAATCAACTGGTGATATTTTATTACAAGCATTGTTAAAAGGTGAAACCATAAATAAAAATAAGGCAATGTCAATTCCAGCAGTTTCAAGTGCAGTCGATAGAATATCAAATATGGTTGCAATGTTACCTATTAGACTATACAGAGAGGAAATAACTGATGGTAAAAGAAAAGTTGTAGAAGTTTTAAAAGATGGTAGAACAAAATTGCTAAATCAAGATACTGGTGATACACTCGACCCATTCCAATTAAAAAAAGCAATGGCAAGAGATTATCTTATTGAAAAAGGTGCTTACATTTATCTTGAAAAATCAAAAAATGAATTTAAATCAATAAGATATGTAGAGCCTACTCAAATATCCATCATGAAAAATTATGACCCTATATTCAAAGATGTCAAATATGAAGTAAATGGAAAGCCTTATGAAACTTTTAATTTTTTAACTATATTAAGAAATACAACAGATGGTGCAACAGGAAAAAGCATTGTTGATGAAATATCTAAATCATTAGAAACATCATTTACAACAATTCTTTATGAACTTGGTCTTGTTAAAAAAGGTGGTGGAAAAAAAGGATTTTTGACTGCTACTAAAAAACTTGGAAAAGATGAAATGGAAAAGTTAAAACAAGCATGGAAAAATTATTATGGTAACAACGAAGAAAATGTTATTGTTCTTAATGATGGTATTGAATTTAAAGAGGGTGCAAATTCTTCTGTTGAATTACAAATTAATGAAAGAAAGAAAACATTAAAAGAAGATATAAATGATGTATTTCATATTTCTTCAAACTATGATGAAACTGTTAAAGATGCAGTAATGCCAATTATAAGTGCAATAGAAAGTGCTTTAAATAAAAACTTCTTGCTTGAAAGCGAAAAAGGAGTTTTTTATTTTGCATTTGATACAAAGAAAATCACTCGTGGTTCATTAAAAGAAAGATATGAGGCTTATAAAATCGCATCTGATACAGGATGGCTTGGCACAAATGAAATTCGTGCAGAAGAAGATTATGATGCTATTGATGGATTAGATGTAATTAAATTAAGTCTTGCAAATGTTCTATATGATACTACTGAAAAGAAGTATTATACACCAAATACAGGTGCATTAATGGATATGAGTAAGAATAGTGAGAATGGAGGTGAAAATAATGAAAATACAGGTTAGAGATGACAAAGTAATTATTGATGGTTATGTAAATGCAGTTGAAAGATTTTCAAAACCTCTTACTAATAAAAATGGTAAAAAGTTTATTGAAAGAATAATGCCATCTGTATTTCAAAGAGCCATTGAAAAGAATGATGCTATTAAAGTTTTACTAAATCATAATTACGATATGGAACTTGCTAATACCAAAGATGGAAGTGCAAAACTATATGAAGATAATATTGGTTTAAGAGCAATAGTTGAAGTTAGTGATGCTACTGTCATAGAGAAAGCAAAACAAAATAAATTGCGAGGTTGGTCATTTGGCTTTATTTGTAATAAAGAAGATGAAGAAATAAATGACAATGGTATTAGTGAAAGAACAGTACGAGATATTGATTTATTTGAAGTATCTATTATTGATGATAGAAAGATACCTGCTTATATTGGTACAAGTATTGAAATGCGTGATGGTGAAGTAAAAGAAATTGAATTTAGATATGAAGAAACTGAAAGTGATGAAAATACACAATCAGAAGATAGTGTCAAAAATGAAAATTTTAGTAGCATGACTGCATCACAAAAAAGAGAATTGTTAAATGGTGCTTATAGGCAAACATTCAGCAATGGTTGGTTAGAAGATTATGATGACTATTTTGTTTATGGAAGTATAAAAGAAGATAGTACATTGTATAAGATGCCTTATACAATAACCGATGGTGTTGTAAGTATAGATACATCTAAGCAAGTTAAAGTTGTGAGAGGTGGATATAAAGAAGTAAGGTATGAAGAAAAACCCGAACAACAACCTAAACAGGAAGTTGAAAAAATAGATTTCTCTGAATACGAGAATAGAATAAAAAAAATTAAGGAGGAAACAGAATGAAAAACAATGAGTTAAAAAAGTATGCTGAAATGAAAGCAGACAAGCAAAAAGAAATGACTGATTTAGTCGAAAAAGTAAAAGGTGAAGAAAGAGCAATGACACCAGAAGAAGATGAATTGTTCAATCAACTTGAAAAAGATATCCAAGCAATTAATGATACAGTTGCTAAGATAAATAAAAGTCGCCAACTAACAGAAGAAGATGGTGCAAGTAAAAATGATGAAAAGGAGGAAAAAAAGATGTCAGAAGAAGAAAGAGCAATGGAAATTGAACAAAGAGATATTGAAGATTTTGCCAAATATATTAGAGGTGAATTCGTAGAACAAAGAGCAGATGGTGATTTTGGTAAAGGTAAAGCAGGAGCAGTAATTCCTACTACAATTGCAAATAAAATTATCATGACTGCTTATAATATGAGTCCAATCCTAGAAAAATGTACACCATACAATACAAAGGGTAAATTATCAATTCCTGTTTATGGTAAAGATAGCAAAGGTAATGATATTACAGTATCTTATGCAGAAGATTTTACTGATTTAGTTGAAAAAGCAGGAGCAATAACTTCTGTTGATTTAGATGATTATTTAATTGGTGCATTAGCAAAATTAGGTAATTCATTAATTAATAATACTGATATTGATTTAGTTAATATGGTAATAAATATTATTGCTGAATATGTAAAAATCTTCTTAGAAGGACAAATTTTAAATGGTTCTGATAAAATAACTGGATGTAAAGATATTACTAGAATTCATGAAGTTGCAACAGCAGTTATCACTTATGATGATTTAGTAAAATTAAAAAATAAAGTTATTCAATCATTTAGAAAAGGTTCTATTTGGGTAATGAACCAAGATACTGAAACTGCTATTGAATTAATTAAAGATGCAAATGATAATCCTATCTTTGTTGCAGACCCAACTGGTGAATTTGATGGTAAAGTCTTAGGATACCCTGTTTATGTTTCTGATAATATGGCAGGTATTGAAGCAGGAAAAAGACCTATAATTTTTGGTAATTTTAGTGGTATTGCTTTAAAGAAATCAAAAGACTTAGAATTACAAATTCTTAAAGAAAAATATGCTACTCAACATGCTACTGGTATCGTTGCATGGTTAGAAGCAGATGCAAAAGTTGAACATCTTCAAAAATTATCAGCATTAGATATAAAATCAGCAACAACACCATCTAATCCATCAGAAAAATAATGTATATTGTTTTAAAAAGTTTTGCTGGTAAGGAATATTCAGGTACAAAGGGTAAACTAATTGAAATTAAAGACAAAGATTTTGCTAAGTCTTTAATCAAGGCTGGTTTTATCGCTGAATATAGTAAGCAAGATAAAAAAAATGCAGATAAGGATAAAGAAATTGTTGAATTAAAATCAACAATTTCTAAACTTACTGATGAAAATACAAAATTAGAAGAAGAAAAAGCAGAATTGCTTTTAAAAGTTCAAGAACTAGAAAGTGCTTCTGCTGATGCTTCAACTGATGATACTGAAAACAAGGAAAATGGTACAGATGGTGCTACTGAAAACCATAGTGAAAATGAAGATGATAATAAAGATACCAATAAAGCATCTAACAATAAGTAATTAATTTGTTGTTCGGGCTAAACTTCCAAAAGGAGGAAACAATATGATTACTAAGGTTAGTGAAATTACTGTTGAAGATTTAAAAAGTTATCTTAGGATAAGTGATGACTTATCAGAGGATGATAAAAAATTCCTAAAAACAATTTTAAATAGTTCAATAAACTATATAAAAAATAATACTGGTATTGATGATATGGATAAATATAGTGATTTAGTTATAGTTGTTTTTGTATTATGCCAAGATATGTATGATAATAGAACTTTATATGTTGATAAAAACAATGTAAATAAAGTTGTTTCATCTATTTTAGGGCAACATGATAATAACCTTTTATGATAAATGCAGGTAAGTATAATAAAAAAATAGAAATACTTGGAATTAAACCTGTAAAGGATAAAGGTGGCTTTAAAAAAGATGAAGAATATATTGTATTAAAAACTTATGCATCTATAAAAACAACTAGGGGTTATACCCTTATTCAAAATGATAGTGATTTTGAAAAAGCATATACAAATTTTACTATAAGATATCCACAGGTTAATATTAGTAGAGATATGATTATTAAATATAATTCAAAAACTTATACAATTGAATATTTAAATGATATTGATGAAAAACATATTGAATTAGAAATTCAAGCAAAATTGGTTAATAAATAATGGCAAAGTTTAAAGCAGAATTACCAATTGATATAATTCAATCTTTTGAAAAGTTGGAGTCTAGTTGTCAAGAAATGATTGGTGAAATGACTAAGGCAGGAGCAGAAACTGTATATAAAAAGGCAGTTGTAAATATGAGAAAATCATTTAAACACTCTGCTGATTTAGAAAAGTGTTTAAAAATTACAAAGACTTATAAGACACCATCTGATGGTGGTGTAAATACTAAAATAGGTATTTATGGATATTTACGAGGTGATAAGTCTAAACCTGCACCTTTAATTGCCAATTCAAGAGAACACGGAAATTCAAGAGGCGAAAAAAGGAAACCTTTTTTCAAAAAATCTTTTGTAAAAAGTGATATTGAAAGAGAAATGACTAGGGTTCAAGATAAATATTTACCAAAGGGGTGATAAATTATGAATGAAGAAATAGAAGAAATTTTTCAAGGAAAAATAACTGTTGATAAAAAGGATATTCCAATAAGTTTTATGGAATATACAGGCAATAGTATTGATTATATAGTTTATTACAATGATGGTGATACTCCTTGTTATAGTGAGGATGATGAAGTTGTTTATAGTAAAAATGAATTAGAATTTAATATATATACAAAAGGGAATTATTTAAATATAGTTAAGGAATTAAAGAAAATATTAAAAAGTCATAATTACGACTGGTTAGGTGATGAGGGTGATTTGTATGAAACAGATACCAAATATCACCATTTTGTTGTAACATTTGAAAAATTAAGGAGGATATGATATGGCAAGAATAGGTTTAAAGAATTTTAGATATTCTGAATTAGATGAAAACGAAAATGTTATTGCACCTAAATCGCTTGGTAAAGCAATAGATTGTAAGGTTTCATTGGAATTAAATAGTGCAGAATTATATGGCGATGATGCACTAGCAGAAAGTGATTATACATTCAATAAAGGAAGTGTAACAATTTCTATTGATGATGATGATGATAAAGTATTAGCACCATTATTAGGACACACTATTAGTGAAGAATATGTTGCTACTACTGATAAAACACCAACATCAAGCAAAACATATTATACTAAATCAGGTAGTGAATATACTAAGTTTACAGGTTCTACTTTTACGACAGGTACAACTTATTATGAAAAAAGCACTACATTTGGTGAAGTAATTAGAAAAGATACAGATGTAGCACCTTATGTTGCATTTGGTAGAATTTTAACTAAAATTGTTAATGGTGTCTATAAGTATAAAGTAGAATTCTTATCAAAGGTTAAATTCAAAGATACTATGCCTGATGAAAAAACAAAAGGTGAGTCAATTGAATTCACTACAATTTCAATAGAGGGAACTGTAATGAAAAAAGCCAATGGTGAGTGGTCTAGGGCTAAAACATTTGCTACTTATGAAGAAGCGAGTGAATACTTAGATAGTTTATTAACAAAAAAATAGTCAAAAATTTTAATAAAGAAAACTTATAAATCTTTTCGAAGAAACAGTGAAAAAATCTGATAGAAGAAAGGGTAAAGAACTAGAAATTAATCTGGTCTTTACCCTTTTTTATTTTATTTATATTTAGAAAGGGTGAGATTATGAAAGAAAAAGAAGCAGTTTTTTCTGTAAATGGTAAAGAATATAAAGCAGTTTTTAACCTAAATGTTATGCAAGAAATTCAAATTGAATATGAAACATTTGCAAGATGGGGTGAATTAACTGATGGAAAAGGTGAAAAGGGCGAAGTTGATATAAAGGCTTTAATATTTGGAATTAAAGCAATGTTAAATGAAGCGATTGATATTGAAAATGAAACCTTAACAGATAATAAAAAGCCATATTTAACTGAAAAGCAAGTTGGTAGATTAATTACAGAAATGGGATTAAAAGAAGCCACTCAAAAATTAAATTCAACAGTTATTAACTCAACTAAGGATGATAAACCAAAAAACGAGTAATCCACGAGGAAGATGAAAACGAAAAAATAGATTTCTCGTGGTTTTCATTTATTGGTGTTAATAAGTTGGGTTTTAGTGAAAAGGAAGTATTTAGAATGACATTAAGAAAATTCAATATGTTGTGGGAAAAATACAAATTTTATTTTGATTTAGAAAAAAATTCAACTTATAGAGAAATGGAAAAAGCCCAAGCAGAAGAAGATGAATGGTTATAGGAGGGAGGTAAAACTATGGCAGGTTCATTTGGTGGAACAGTAAAATTAACTGGTGAAAGTGAATATGCAAGTGCATTAAAGAATATTAATAGCAATTTAAAAGCAGTTAGTAGTGAATTAAAACTTGTTTCAACAGAATTTACTAATAATGGTAATAAAATAGGCGATTTACGAAGCAAAAATGATGCACTTAATAAGAAACTTCAAGAAGAACAAAATGTTGTTAAAACTTGTTCTGATGCCATTAAAGATTTTACTGAACAACAATCAAAAAACAAAAATCAAATTGATAAATTAAGAAGTTCATTAGATATAGAAAAAACTACATTAGATAAAATGAAAAATAGCACAACTGCAACAAGTGAAGAAATATCCAAACAAGAAAAAATTGTTGCAGATTTATCAAAAGAATTATCTAAATCTGAAAGTGCTTATGATAGCAATAGTAGGAAAATAAATGATTATAAAGTTAAATTGAATGATGCAAAAACTCAATGTAGTGATTTATCAAAAGAAATTCAAGATAATAATAATATATTATCAAAAACAAAAGATAATTTTAAAGATAATGCAAAGTCTGTTAAGGATTTTGCAACGGAAGAAGAAAAAGCAGGTAATAATACTCTAACATTAGGGGATTTGATAAAAGGTAACTTAATAAGTGAGGGTATTATAGCAGGTATTAAAGGTTTAGCAGGAGCAATGAAAACAGTTGGTTCTGCTTTATTAGATATTGGGAAATCTGCTATTGATAGTTATGCTAATTATGAGCAGTTAATAGGTGGTGTTGAAACATTATTTAAAGATAGTGCAGGTATTGTTGAGGGCTATGCTAATAATGCTTATAAAACTGCTGGTTTATCTGCAAATGATTATATGGAAACAGTAACATCATTTTCTGCAAGTCTATTACAGAGTTTAAATAATGATACTGCTAAAAGTGCAGAAGTTGCTGATATGGCAATTACGGATATGTCTGACAATGCAAATAAAATGGGTACAGATATGTCTATGATACAAAGTGCATATCAAGGATTTGCTAAGCAAAATTATACCATGTTAGATAATCTTAAATTAGGTTATGGTGGTACTAAGTCTGAGATGGAAAGATTATTAAAAGATGCACAAAAAATTAGTGGTGTTAAGTACGATATTTCCAATTTAAGTGATGTTTATAATGCAATTCATGTAATTCAAGGTGAATTGGGTATCACAGGTACGACTGCCAAAGAAGCAAGTACAACAATACAAGGGTCAGTTGCTTCAATGAAATCTGCATGGAGCAATTTATTAACAGGGGTTGCCGATGACAATGCAGATTGGGGAACTTTGGTTAATAATTTTGTTGATAGTGTAGTAACTGCTGGTGATAATTTATTACCTAGAATAGAAATAGCAGTCGAGGGAATAGGTCTTTTAATTACTGATGGATTAGCATTATTGCTTCAAAATGTAGTTCCAATGGGAATGCAACTTATTCAAAATTTAATTACTGGTATGGCTAATCAATTACCTGATATTATACCAAGTATAAATGGTGCAATGGGTATGATTATAAATGGAATTGTTGCGATGTTGCCACAAATTTTACAAATGGGAATTCAAATAATAGTATCCTTAGTACAAGGAATAGCACAATCATTACCTACCTTAATTCCACAAATGGTTGATGCAGTTGTTACTATGGTAGATACATTATTAGACAATATTGATTTAATCATAGATGCAGGTATTCAATTATTAATTGGATTAGCAGATGGATTAATTGAGGCATTGCCAAAATTAATTGATAGAATTCCTGAAATAATAGATAAATTAGTTCAAGCAATTACTAATAATTTGCCAAAAATAATTGAAGCAGGTATTGAACTTACTGTTAAATTAGCATGGGGTATCGTTAAAGCAATACCACAATTAGTTTCTAAAATTCCACAAATAATTAGTTCATTAGTATCAGGTATTGCAAGTTATTATTCAAAAATGTGGAATATAGGTAAGGAATTACTTGGAAAAGTAAAAGATGGTATTACTAATGGAATATCAGGAATGTTAGATGTTGGAAAAAATTTAGTAAAAGGTTTATGGAATGGTATAAATAATGCCAAAGATTGGGTTTTAAATAAGATTAAAGGCTTTGGAAAAAGTATTGTTAATGGTATTAAAGGTATTTTTGGAATTCACAGTCCATCTACTGTATTTAGGGATGAAATTGGTGTTAATTTAGCCAAAGGTATAGGTGTAGGTTTTGAAGATGAAATGGGTAATGTAAATGATACCATTCAAAAATCTTTACCTACTGATTTAGATGTTTCACCAAATTTAAATTTAAATAGTAATACAACAGGTAATTATGGAATTAGTGATAACTATTCTTCCTTAGTAAATGCATTACAGGATGCATTGGATGGTATGTCATTCAAAGTAGATGGTGATAAATTTGGTGAATTAGTAGTTGATAAGGTAGAAAGGGTGATTTATTCATGAGTTATATAATTTGGAAAAATAGACATAGTGATGATGTAAAAGGATTATTGATAAGTGAGTTATCACCTATTTCTAAGCCTAAAATGAGAACAACAACAACTGAAATTGATGGAAAAGATGGCGATGTTGTTGAATATTTAGGATATAAAAGTTATACAAAAACAATTTCAATTGGTTTAACTAAAAATTATGATATAGATGAAATTATCAATTATTTTAACGGAAGTGGTAAGTTGATATTATCAAATGAACCTGATAAATACTATAATGCACAAATAATTGATAGTATTGATTATAATAGATTAATCAATTTTAAAAAGGCAAGTGTAAAATTTTATGTTCAACCATTTAAATATTTATTAAATGAAGCACCATTTGTTTTAAATATTACTAATGAAACCTCATTAAAAGTATCAAATAGAGGATATGAACAATCTAAACCAATAATCACATTGTATGGAACAGGTACAATTCAATTATTAGTAAATGGAAACCAAATTTTTTCAGTAGATATGGTTGATGATTATATAACTATTGACTCTGAACAGGAAGAAGCCTATTATGGACTAATTTTAAAAAATAGACAAATGACAGGCGACTTTCCAAAATTAAATTCAGGTATAAATATTATTAGTTGGGTTGGTAATTTGACAAAAATAGAAGTTAATCCTAGAAGTAGGTGGTTATAATGATTAGTGTATATCCATCAACAGAAAAGCATTTTGCTAATAATGGATTGAAAGTTATGCATCCGTTAAAAGCAAAAGTTTATAAAGAAGATAATGGTGAATTTTATATTGATATTAAAGATACAATCGAAAATTTAGAATATTATGCAGAGGGAATGATAGTAAGGACTGACACACCTTGGGGTAAACAATGTTTTAGATTAACTAATCCTGAAATTGATAAAGATAAAATAATCAGTAAGGGTTATCATTTATATTTTGATACAAAAAGATATGTGATTGTAGATAGTTATGTTGTTGATAAAAATTGTAATGATGCATTAGACCATTTGAATAATGCTTGTGATATTGAAACACCTTTTACTTTCATTTCTGATATATCAACAATTAATTCATATAGATGTGTAAGACATACATTAGAAGAAGCAATTTCAGTCGTTATTGAACGATGGGGAGGGCATCTAATAAGAGATAATTATAATGTTGAAATAAGAGAAAATATTGGCGAAGATAGAGGTGTTGTCTTATCGTATGCCAAAAATATTAAAAGCATAAAAGCAACTGAAAATTGGGATAATGTAGTAACTAAATTATTACCTGTTGGTAAAGATGGTTTATTATTACCAACTACATGGATAGAAGAAACTGGTTTATATGATATACCTTATACAAAAGTTGTGAGTTTTAGTCAAGATGATATTTCAGAGGATGATTATAAAACTGCTGGTGTATTGGATGAAGATGCTTATAAAACTGCTTTATTAAACGATTTAGAAGCCCAAGCAAAAGAATATTTAAACACTTATAAAGTTCCACAAGTAAATTATACTTTAAGTGCTAATATTCAAAATGTATCTGATATAGGCGATACTATTCATGTAAAGCATCCTAAATGTAAAATTGATTTAATAACAAATGTTATCGCTATTGAATATGATTGTATATCAAAAGAATATACAAAAATAGAATTCGGTAATTTTAAAAATAAATTAAATGATTTGATTAGTGATGTTTCATCACAAATAACTGAAACAGTAAGCAAAGAAAATACAAGTAATTATAATAAATTACAATCAAAATTAGAAGATGCAACAAATAAAATAAATGATGCCATGAATTCATCTTATGTAGTTAATGATGATGGAAACCAAATGATGATTGTAGATAGATTGCCAAAGGAAACTGCGAAAAATGTTATTAGAATAAATAGTGCAGGAATAGGTTTTAGTCAGAATGGTATTAATGGTGTATTTAAATCTGCATGGACTATTGATGGTACATTAAATATGCAAAATATAAATGTAATAAACTTAATTGCTGATATGATTAAAGGTGGAACATTAAAACTTGGTTCAAATTTGAATGAAGCAGGTGTTATGGAATTATATGATGAAGCCAATAGGTTAATCTCTAAGTTTGATAAGACAGGATTAACCTTTTTTAACGATGATAAATCCTATATAAGAATAAATCCAGAAGTTGGTTTTGCTGGTTATAATTCAAATAATACAAAAACATTTTGGGCTGATAAAGATGAATTCCATCAAAAAAAATCAGTTGTAGAAGAAGAAATTACGATTGCATCTAAAATGCGAATTTTACCAATAAAAACGGATACCAACAATGGTATAGGGTTTATACCTGTTGTATAGGAGGTGAATTAAATGGCAACAAGTGGTTCATTTGAAACAGGAAAATATGGTGGTGTAAGAGGACTATATTTTTCTTGGTGGGTTAATAGTCAAAGTATTAGTGGAAATTATACTGATATTGGTTGGAATTTTGTCGGTTCTGGAAGTGGTTCAACTTGGTATTATACTTTAAATGGTTATTTAAATATAAATGGTGGTAGAGTATGGACACAAGGTTCGAGTAAAATTCAATTGTCTAGTGGTACTGTTGTAGCAAGTGGAACTACAAGAATTTATCATAATAACGATGGTACTAAATCTTTTAGTGCTGCTGGTGGTGCTACTATTTATAATTATGGAACATGGCAAACTGGAAGTGGCAGTTGGGATTTACCAACCATTCCAAGACAGGCAAATGTTACAGGTGCATCAGATTTTACAGATGAACAAAATCCAACCATAACATTTAATAATGCTGGTGGTTTTAGAATAAATGCGAGGTTAGAATTTGGTGGTACTAGCATATCAAGAGATAATATTCCAAATACAGGAAGTTATACATTTTCACTAACGGATGCTGAAAGAAATTTATTAAGAAGCAAATGTACAGGTAATTCAATGACTGTTAGACAAGTAATTGGTACTTGTATATCAGGAACAACCGAAAGTTTTTGGAGTTGGCAAGATAAAACTATGAAAATTGTTAATGCTAATCCAACATTTAGTTCATCAAACATATCATATCAAGATACTAACAGTAGTATTACTGCTATAACAGGTAATAATAAACATATTGTTAGAAATTTATCTAATTTAAAAGTAAGTATTAACAATGCAACTGCAAAAAAATCTGCATCAATGTCAAAGTATGAACTGACATTTAATGGTGTTACAAAAACATTAACATCAGCAGGTACTGTTGATTTTGGCACAGTAAACTTAGGTTCAAGTTCATCAGTAAGTGTAAAAGCAATTGATAGTCGAGGAAATAGTACAACTGCATCTTTATCAATAACGATATTAGATTGGCAACTTCCAACTGCATCAATATCAGCAAAAAGAATAAATAATTATGAAGATGAAACAAAATTGACTGTTCAAGTTTCAATATCATCAGTTAATTCAAAAAATAGTATTCAATCTTTAAGATATAGATATAAAAAAACAACAGAAAGCAATTATTCGAATTATAAACCTATTTCTAATAATGAAACAAAGGAAGTCATTATTGATAAATTATTTGTATGGGATTTTCAAGTAGAAATTAAAGATAAATTTGGAACTAAGACTTACAATTTTCAAGTTGCAAAAGGTATGCCAATTATGATGATAGATGTTGATTTGATTTCAGTAGGTATTAATTGCTTTCCTACAAAAGAAAATTCGCTTGAAGTAAATGGGTATGATTTTAATAATCTGCATCCTATAAATTCTATTATAATTACTACTAATAGCAATAATCCATCAAGTTCTGTAACAGGTACTTGGGAGTTGTTATCAACTCAATCATTAAATAATGTAACAATTTATTATTGGAAAAGAACTGCATAAAGGAGGAATGAGATATGAAAAATAAAAAATTTGATATTTTAGTTAATTTTGAAAAAAGTGATAGTATAACATCTGATGAAATAAAAATTGTAAAAGGTGATTATAATTCAATTGAATTTAATTTTCAATTAAGTAAAACAGATTTTTCAAAAGCAATGTTTTATATGGTGAAGCCTAGTGGCTTACATTTTGTAAGTGAGATAAAAAATAATAAAGTAACATTTGAAAAAAATATGGCTTTTAATGAAGTAGGTAAGTATTTATTTAGTGTTGCATTATATGGTAGTGATAGTAGATTGACAAATACTGCAAAAGGAAATATATCGGTTGTAGATGGTCAATTAGATATGGATGATGAAGTTGTTCAAGAAGAAAATTATCAAATATTAGATAGTTTAATAACAGAGGTTATATCTTTAAAAGAAGAAATTGAAACTACACTTGCAACAATGAATGGTGTATTTAAAGATGTGTCGTATAATGCTACAAATGGTGTATTGACCTTTACAAAAAAAGACAATTCTACTGTAAAAATCGATTTACCACTAGAATTGTTAATAAAAAGTGGTCATTATGATAGTAGTACCGAAAATTTAGTATTGGTATTAGCGAATAATGACACAATAAAAATACCTGTTGCAGAACTGGTTAATGAATATTATGCCGATGGTAAAACATTAGAGTTAAAAACCGTTAATGGAAAACTTACTTTTAATGTAAAAAATGGTGTTTATCAGGAAAAAGTAAGTGGCAAGGGATTAAGTACGAATGATTTTACTGATGATTATAAAAATAAGGTTAATAGTAATACTTCTAACAGGCATACACATACAAATAAGTCTGTTTTAGATGGTACAACTGCGAGTTTTACAACTGCCGATAAAAGTAATTTAGATAGCAATACTACTAATAGACACTCACATAGCAATAAATCTATTTTAGATGGCATTACTGCTTCATTTACTACTGCATATAAGAATATATTAGATAATATTAAAACAATCGCCACAGGTGGTAAATTTGAGGATTTAACCAATAAATCTGTTGCTGGTTATCATAATTCTATTTTTAGAGGTAAAAATGTAACGAGTTATTTAACTGATGGTTCATTATTTACTAGAATTTCAAATGGTAGTTTTGAAGATTTATTTGTAGGTGATTATATCGTAAAAAACAATATCACTTGGCGAATTGCAGGTTTTGATGTATACTTACATAAGGGGGACACCGAATTAACGAAGCATCATGCAATAATTGTTCCTGATAAGCACTTGACAACTGCACAGATGAATTCTAGTAATACAACTGTTGGTGGTTATGTTGCTAGTTCGATGTATACAAATACATTACCTAGCATATTAGATACTTATATAACTCCTGTATTTGGTAGTCATGTAATAGAAATTAGAAATTTACTTACAAAAGGTATCAATGCAACAGGATATAATAGATATGGAATAAATAGTGGCTGTTCTAATGACTGGGCATGGTATAGTAGAAAAGTTGATTTAATGAATGAAGTTCAAGTCTTTGGTTCAATTGTTTGGTCATCTAGTGGATATGAAACTGGTAGTGATAATTGTCAATTACCATTATTTAGATTAGCACCTGAATTTATTACAAATAGGTCTTATTGGTATTGGTTAAGAAATATTACAAATGCTTCCTGTTTCGCTCTTGTCGCCAACCATGGTCATAGCTACTACATTGCTTCTGTTACTGGTGGTGTTCGCCCCTGCTTTTATATCGACTAATCTTTAATCACACCCCCTTGTGGGGTGGGTTAAAGATGTCGAGGGAGGAATTGATAATGAGTGTATTGAAAAGAAAAAGAAACATATCAAAAATGGAATTTTATCATAATGCTATAAAATTAAGGCTTATGATAACCGAATTTCTTTTAAAAGATTTTGGAATAAAATCGAGAAGAAGAAATTTAGATTTTGCAAAAGATGTATATGATATGACTGATGCTGATGTTTCTGAAATTGAAGAAATACTGTCAGCATACGATATAAAAAATAGTTTCATTGACAATTTTCCAAGTTGGCTAATAGATAAAGAAAGAGATTACTTCATGGATTTATTGAGGGAATTAATGAAAAATATTTGTTCAGCAAATACAATTCATATAACCAATAAAGAAGAATACTATATGCGAAGAAACTATCAAACACAAGCGATTTGTAATTGCGAAAATCTTCTTCAAGAGATGCAATATATAATTTGTGTATGCCATCCGAATGTGGAAAAATACATGGTGTATGTTGATATCATTGAAAAGGAAATTGTGTTATTAAAAGGTTGGCGAAAATCAGATAATAAAATATTTAAAGAATTAGATAAAGAAAAAGGGTAAAGTTTGTATTTACTGGGCTTCCTGTTTCGCTAATGTCAACAACAATGGTAATAGCAACAACAACAATGCTTCTGCTACTGGTGGTGTTCGCCCCTGATTTTAACTCGCACAATGATTAGGTTAAGTACCGTTGCGATAATTAAAAGGAAACTTTATCCTGTCCGAAAGGCAAATGGATATTTTGATACTCTTTGATAAGTCAATTAGAGTTAGGAACAAAATATGATAAATAAGATAAGTAATGCCAATGTTTTAATGAATAGTTTTTACGAAGCCAAAAAAGGTTGTAGTTGGAAAAATAGTGTTCAACAATATGAAGCCAATTTTTTGAAAAATATTAGACACACACAGTTAGAATTAAGAGAAAAAACATATAGACAACAAGATTTTTATTGCTTTTATCTTAAAGAAAGAGGAAAAGATAGATATGTTCGCTCCATAAGTTTCTATGATAGAGTTGTACAAAGGGCTTTGTGCGATTTAGTTAATCCCATAGTTGAACCATATTTAATACATGATAATGGTGCAAGTGTGAAGAAAAAAGGAATTGATTTTGCTAGAAGAAGAATAGAAAATCATTTGCATAAATATTATAGAAAATATGGGAATAAAGGATATGCACTCGTTATTGATTTCAGTAAGTTTTATGATAATATACTTCATAAACCTTTAATGGATATGTACAGAGAGATTATTGATGATAAAGATATTATTAATTTAATAAATCATTTAGTTGATAGTTTCTCTGTTGATATATCCAATTATAATATTACGGAAAATGAATTATTTGACTCACTTGCTTATGCTAAGGCAGAAACTGAAAAAACAGGTGAAAAAATGATGCATAAATCATTAGGTATAGGAAGTCAAATATCTCAAATATCAGGAATTTATTATCCAAGTAAGATGGATAATTATTGTAAAATTGTTAAGGGTATTAAATTCTATGGAAGATATATGGATGATACCTATATAATTGGAAATAGTAAAGAAGAATTAAAATCTTTATTGGATGATATTGATAAAATCTGTAAAAAACAAGGAATTTTTATAAATCATAAGAAAACACAATTATTTAGGTTAGATAAGGGTTTTACCTTTTTAAAAATAAAATATAGATTAACAGATACTGGGCATTTAGTAAGAATACCTGTGAAAAAGAATTTTATCAGAGAAAGAAGAAAACTAAAAAGTTTTAAAAATCTATTAGATAAAGGGTTGATTGATTTTCATGATATTGAGGAACAATATAAATCTTGGAAAGGTAATATTCAAAAATATGATTGTTATAAAAGTCTAAAAAATTTAGACAAAGTATTCAATGATTTGTTTTTAAATAATAATTCACAAAATTCACATTAAATTGATGATATAATGTATATAGAGAATAAGGCAACAAAAAATAGTTGTCTTTTTTCGTATGTATGAAAGAGGGGAGGAGCAGAATGGAAGATAAATACATAGAAAAAATACAAGAAATTGCTGATAGGTCTAAATCTAATACCAAGCGACTGGATGAACACGATAAAAAGTTAGATGAATTGGAAAAAACATATTCAATAATGGAAAAGATGAACTATCGAATGGGAAAAGTTGAAAGTGCAGTAGAAAGAATAGATACTAAATTACAAAGTAGTGATAAAAGCAAAGGAATGAAATGGGATAAATTGGTAGATTATTTATTTTATGCCATCCTTGCTTATGCATTATTTAAATTAGGATTAAAATAGGAGGAATGAGATATGGAACAATTTCTTACATGGGATGTTTTAAAAACTTATGCTAGTTTTGTATCAATTGTATTTATGGTAGTAGAATTTACGAAAGAATTAAAATTTGTTAAGAAAATTCCAACAAAATATTGGAGTTTTTTTATATCATTTGTTCTTTTAGTTATAACAAATATTGTTATGAATAGTTTTTGTTTTATTGATATATTTTTATATCTTTTAACATCAATTTCCATTAGTTTAGGTTCTAATGGATTAAGTAATTTTAATGCAAAAAACGAGAAAAAATAAAATTCTCGTTTTTTATAAAATTTTCTTCAAAAGGAGGTCAAGATTATGGAAGAAAAAGAAGTATTAACAGAAGAAGTTCAAGAAGAAATGGAAGTACAAGACACTTTTAATACTGATGCATTGGATGTGTTAGTAAATGGTGAAGATTGTACAATCGAAAATCAAGAGGAGGTGAGTGAAGATGGAAATGAGAACAAGTAAACCATCAGCAGGTAATAAATTTTATAATACTACTTCAAGAGGTGGTTATAGTCAATGTATACAAGGTAGTCCAACAGATGCAGGTTGTAATGTACTTGCTAACTGTGTAGGCTATGCCTGTGGTCGTTTTAATGAAATTATAGGTAGCATGAAGTATCCTTATTTAAACTGTAATGCTGAAAATTTTATTGAAAGGGCAAAAAAATGTGGTTTAACCGTTGTATCATATCCAACATTAGGTGGTATTATGGTATGGCAAAAAGGTGCTACATTAAGTGGAAATGATGGTGCAGGTCATGTTGCAGTAGTTGAAAGAATAGATGGTGCAAATAAAATACTTACATCAGAAAGTGGTTATGGTTCAAGAACTGCATTTTGGAATAGTGTAAGAACTAATTCAAATGGTAGATGGGGCTTAGGTAGTGGTTATACTTTTAGAGGATGCATTGTCAATCCTGCTATTGGTGATGTTCATTATGTAGAACCAGTTCCAACACCAACACCAAGTAAGTCTAATGAAGAAATTGCAAATGAAGTTATTCAAGGCAAATGGGGAAACAATCCTGAAAGAAAACAAAGATTAACAGATGCTGGATATGATTATAATGCAATTCAAGAAATAGTTAATAATAAGATGGCAAGTAATACACCTGCTTCAAATAATTCAAATGATGAGTTATTAACATTAGTAAAGAAAACAATCAGAGGTGATTTTGGAAATGGTGCTGATAGAAGAAAAGCATTAGGTTCAAATTACGATGAAGTTCAAAGACAGGTTAATTTAAATTTACAGAATGGATTAACTCGTTGGGATAATATTAAATTATTTTAATGAAAATATAAAGGTAAGGACAATGATTTCCTTACCTTTTTTTATTGCACTAAAACACGGTTAGTATATGGAAAAAATCATTTAGTAGGCAACAGGTAGGCAACAAAAGTCGTTTTTTTTCTTTAAAACTGGACTACCACAATTCAGTAAACGATAGTAAAATCTATGATAAAATACCCTGTAAATCTCGTATTTATGGGGTTTTTATTTTGATAAAATATATGTTTGAAAATATGATATAATCTTTCTATAAGGAGGTATGTATGGCGATAATAAAGTGTATTAAGTGTGGTGAAGAATTTAATGATAAAGATAATGTTTGTCCTAATTGTGCTTGCTTAATAAAATGTTCACTAAAAAAAGATAATAATAAAATAAATGATGAGGAATCTCAAGATAAAAAATATGATGTAACAATAAATATTGTGCATAGTATTAGAACAAATATGCTTTTAAAAATGTTTATTAAAAGAAATAAATTTAAAGAAAATGTATCTTTATTTGGTAAAGATGAGAGTGGTTTTAATAGATATTATAGTAAAGGAAAATATTTTAATTATAAAATTGAAAATAATAAACTAATTATAAATGCTTATGAAACATTTAATTATTGTATTCCAATTGAAAATGGACGTGCTTATTATTCTAAAATGATTCTACCAAATAAAGATTATAAGGATGACATAGAAAAACTTGTGAAAAAGCTTCGTAATTTAAATTAGTATTGATAAAATTGAAAAAAATATTTAATAATATTCAGTAAATTTTTATACTAAATTTCTATTTTTAATGTAATGTTTATTGTATAGTACTTATTTATTTAATTGAAATAACATATATTAGTGATATAATATAATTATTATAGGAGAGTGTTATATGGCTGCTAAAGTGTTTAAAACTATAGATGAACAATTAGAAATATTAAGAGGTAAAGGACTTGTTATAAATGATTATGATAAATCTAGTGAAATACTTTTAAGAGAAAATTATTTCTTTTTAAATGGATATCGTTCACCATTTTTGATAAATGGTACTAAAAGATTTATTGATGGTACTACTTTTGAAGAATTATATGCATTATTTACATTTGATAGATATTTTAGAAATATAATATTTAAAAATATATTAATTGTAGAAAATAACTATAAATCTATATATAGTTATGTTTTAAGTAGAAAATATGGTTATAAAGAAAAAGACTATTTAAATGCTAATAACTTTAATAGAAGTAAAGATAAGATAAGACAAATAAATGATTTAATAAGAAAATTAAAAAGGCAAATAAGAATTAATGGTTATCAACATCAAGCAACTAGTCATTATATAAATAATTATGGTTATATACCTATGTGGGTAGGAGTAAAAGTAATTAGTTTTGGGCTTATGAGTGAATTATTTACCATACTTAAAAATGAAGATAGAGATGAAATTGCATCATATTATAATGTAGATGCTGATAGTTTTGAGAGTTATTTATCAATTCTTTCTAATTATAGAAATCTATGTGCTCATGAAGATATTTTATATAATCATGAAACTCAAAAAGAGATTAATGATACAAGATATCATAGTATGCTTGATATACCTAAAGTAGAAGATGAGTATATATATGGTAAACATGATATATTTGCATTGATTATAATATTAAAAGAGATGCTTACTAAAACTGATTTTAAAATGATGATGAATGAGATAGAATATGAAATAGATTGGTTATCTTCTAAACTTAAATCTATTGATATAAGTAAGGTGCTATATAGAATGGGATTTCCTGATAATTATAGGCAAATATCTTATTTAGAATAGGTGAGATATGAAGAAAACAATAATTGCATCTATTACTACATTTTTTATAGGGTGTGCGTCTATGTATATGATTATAAGAACATATCCTTTAAATATAAGTAATATTAATAATAATACAAATGTTGTTGATAGAAAGTTTACTGTAAGTGAAATAGGACTTTCTACTGGAATTAATAATGTGTATGATTCAGTGGTAGTTGTTCAGAACTATAAAAATGATAAGTCTAATGGAATAGGGTCTGGATTTATATATAATAATGATGGTTATATAATGACTAATTCTCATGTTATTGAAGGAGCAAGCAACATTAAGGTTATGCTTATGAGTGGGGATGCTGTTGATGCGACTATCATTGGTGATGATGAGTATGCTGATATAGCTGTTATTAAAATCGATAAAAAATATGTTACTAAAGTTGCTACTTTAGGTAGCTCTGAATCTATAAATGTAGGGGATACTGTATTTACTATAGGTTCACCAATAAGTAGTGAATATTACGGAACTGTAACAAGAGGAATACTTAGTGGTAAAAATAGACTAGTTAATGTTACAGTTGAATCTAGTAATGATTGGATTATGAATGTTATGCAAACTGATGCAGCTATTAATCCTGGTAATAGTGGGGGACCTTTATGTAATGCTAATGGTGATGTAATAGGAATTAATTCAATGAAACTTGTTCAATCACAGGTAGAGGGAATGGGATTTGCCATACCAATTGAAGATGCTATTAGTTATGCTAATATGATAGTAAAAGGTGAAAAAATAAAAAGATCTTATCTTGGACTTAGGATGGTTAATGTGTCTTCAACATATAATTTTGCTAACGAAGACATAAAAATTGATTCAAAAGTTATAAGTGGTGTAGCTATTATAGAAATATTAAAAGATGGTCCTTGTAATAATACTGGCCTTAAAAAGGGAGATGTTATTACTAAAATAGGTGATTATAAAATTAAAACAGTTGCTGAACTTAGATATCATTTATACAAATATAAGCCTAATGACAAAATTAATATTGTAGTAAATAGAAATGGTAAAGTAATGTCTTATAAAGTTACTTTAGGAACTAGTAATTAACTAGTTCCTTTTTATTGAAAAAAAAATATTATTCTTTTATAATATAATATATAAAGTAGGTGTGAAAAGTATGAAAAGGGATTATGAATATATAGATATAAAGAAGGTTTTAAAGAAGTTAAATACGTCTTTAAATGGTTTAACTAATAAGGAAGCAAATAGAAGGCTTAAAGAATATGGTTATAATGAGCTTCCTCGTGAAAAAAGAAAGAGTGTATTTAAGGTATTTATTGAATCATTTATGGATCCAATTATATATGTTATGATTGTTGCTGCGATATTATCTTTTGTGGCAAATGAACCACTTGATGCACTTGCAATTATATTTATAATTCTTGTTGATGCAGTAATGTCTACAATTCAAGAATATAAGGCTACTAAAAATGCTGAAGCTCTTAAAGAACTAATAAAAGTTAAAGCTAAAGTAATAAGAGATAATGAATATATTGAAATAGATTCTTCATTATTGGTTCCTGGAGATATAATTGTTCTTGAATCTGGTACTAAAATATCAGCTGATGCTAGAATAATTAATTCTAATAATTTAACAATCGATGAATCTATTCTTACTGGAGAAAGTATAGGCGTTTTAAAGGAAGAAGGAGAAGCTATACTTAGTGATGTTTCTAAAAAGAATATGTTATATGCTGGTACTTCTGTTTTAACAGGTAGGGCTCTTGCTGTTGTATGTGGTACTGGTCTTGATACTGAAGTAGGTAAGATTGCTGAAAAAGTTACTACTACAGAAGAAAGTAAATCACCTCTTACCATTAGAACGGAAAAATTTTCTAAGCAAATTACTATGTTAATAGTTATTATATCAATTATTATTGCTATAGTTCTTATATATAAAAAATATGAACCTATTGAAATATTTTTATCAGTAGTAGCATTAGGTGTTTCTGCTATGCCTGAAGGGTTACCTTTATCATTAACACTTGCACTTACTATTGCTTCAAATAAGATGGGTAAAAGAAACGTTATTGTTAAAAAATTAAATTCAGTTGAAAGTTTAGGGAGTTGTACAGTAATAGCTAGTGATAAAACTGGAACACTTACTGTAAATGAACAAACTGCTAAAAAAGTTGTGTTACCTAATGGAGAAAAATTTGATATTGAAGGAAATGGTTATAATGATGTTGGAAAAATCATTTTTGATGCTGGTAGTGAACTTAAAAATGCAAAATATTTATCAATATTAGGTCTTGTAAACAATGAAGCAATGCTTGAAAAGAATAAAGGTAAATGGGATAAATTTGGAGATTCAATAGATATAGCATTTTTAGCATTATCAAGAAAGCTTAAGACTAATGATACAGAGTTTAAAAAAGTTGATGTAATACCATATGAATCGCTTAAGAAATATAGTGCTGTATTCTTTAAAATGGATGATAAGATGTATTGTACTGCTAAAGGATCTGTTGAAGTAATACTAGATTTTTGTTCTTATAGTATGGTAGATGGTGTTAAAAAGAAGATAGATAAAGAAAAAATTCTTAAACAAAATGATGAACTAGCATCTTCTGGATATAGAGTAATAGCATTATGTTCTAAAGAAATAAAAGAAAAAGAAAAATATGATGAAAGAGACTTAGATAAATTAAATTTTATTGGTTTAGTTGGATTTATTGATCCTGTTAGAAAAGAAGCAACTGCTTCAGTAAAAGAATGTCATAATGCTGGAATTAAAGTACTTATGATAACTGGTGATCATGCACTTACTGCTTATGCAATTGCGAGTGAACTTAATATAGCTACAAATAGAAGTGAGGTATGTACTGGTAGTGATTTAGATTTCTATATTGATGATAATGAAAAATTTGATAATTTTGTTAAAGATAAAACTGTATTTGCTAGAGTAACTCCTATACAAAAATTAAAAATTGTTGAATCTTTACAAAGACAAGGTGAATTTGTTGCGGTAACTGGAGATGGTGTTAATGATGCTCCTGCTATAAAAGTAGCAAACATTGGTGTTGCGATGGGAAGCGGTACTGATGTTGCTAAAGAAACAGCTAAAATGATAATTATTGATGATAATTTCTCATCTATAGTAGCGGGTATAGAAGAAGGTAGAAATGCTTATTCTAATATAAGAAAGGTATGTATTATGCTTCTATCATGTGGATTTGCTGAAGTACTATTCTTTGTTTTATCAATTATATTTAATTTACCAATTCCACTTGTTGCGATACAACTTTTATGGTTAAATTTAGTTACAGATGGACTTCAAGATATGGCTTTATCTTTTGAAAAAGAAACTGATACTATAATGAAAGAAAAGCCAAGAAAAACAACTGAAAGTTTATTTGAACGTGAAATGATAATTCAAATATTATTATCTGGATTATTTATTGGTGTAATAGTATTTGCTGTATGGTGGTTCTTAGTGGACGCTTTAAACTTTGAGGTAGCTCATGCTCGTGGATATGTTCTTGCTTTAATGGTATTCATGCAAAATATTCATGTACTTAATTGTAGAAGTGAAAGTAAAAGCGTATTTCATAACAGTTTTAAAACTAACCCATTCATATTAATCGTTATAGTTGGAACAATATTACTTCAAATGTTAGTCATGGAAGTTCCAGTGCTATCTAGTTTCTTACAAACATATGATGTTCCACCTATGCATTTATTATTACTATTTGCAATGTCATTACCTGTATTATTTGTAATGGAAGTGTATAAATATATAAAAAGAAATAAGAAATAAAGTATATAGTGATATAATATCTATATAAGTAAGGAGGAATATGAAAAAAAATATATTACTACTAATAAATGGATTTGGTATTGAACAAGCTGATTCAGTTAATGTTTATGATGAAAAACTAATGCCAAATATGGATAGACTTACAAAAGAAAAATTATTTGCTTCTCTTGCTAGTAAAGATTTAGATTATAAAGATGGTTATAGAAAATTTAGTATAGGAATAAATGAATCATTAACATATAGCATTGTTGAAAATAGTTTATCTAATGATAGTTATAAAAATAATCAATTACTTAAATATATTGAGAGTAAAACTAATATGGGTGAAAATAGATTACATATATTTTGTTATTGGGAAAATGATAGAACTATATCACAATTATCTACATTTTTAAAAGAGATTGTTCTTTATACTAATCATATGATATATGTTCATTTAATATTATGTCAGTTATCACTTACAGTATATAAGAGCGTTGAAAGAAGTCTTACATTACTTAATTATGAACTTGGTAATACTGTTAAAATAGGTATAGTTACTGGTGAAAGTAATTTAGATAACATATTGATATTTAGAGATGTGATTAAAACATTTGTAACTGAAGCTGGTGAAAAATGGAAAGATTTAACTAAGAAAGTTGATGTATTAAAACAAACTAAAACTATACCTAATCGTACTAGAACTTTTGCAGTTAATACTGGATTTGCGATTAATCCTGGTGATCAAGTATTTTTCTTTAATTATTCAAATGTAGATGTTAATAAATTTATGACTGAACTTGAAAATCAAAAATATAGACAACTAGATACAACTAGAATAGATTATTATTCATTATTTCCAGTTAAATCTAATAAGAAGATACCATTTATGTATAATTATGCTGTATCTTCTACATATACAGCAAGTGCTCTTAAAACAATTGGTGCTAAATGTTTATTAATTGATTTAAAAGAAAAGTGTCCATACATAAATTATTATTTAACAGGACTTCGTAATAATATAGATGAAAATATAAAATATATGGCTTCGGATAGTGGATTTATATATGAACCTAATCAGTTGTTACAAATAATTAATACTTCTAATTGCGAACTAATTATTGTTAATTATGAAATTGATACATGTAAGCTTGTTGATGATATAGCAAATAGACTTTCTAAAATAGATGTTGTTATAGGTGAACTTGATAAACTTGTTCAAGAAAATAAAATAACATTATTTATATCATCACTATATGGTATTGAAAAAGAAATGTATAATTCTAAACATGAAGTAGGTAAAGTTAACTTTTCAGTAAGAGTACCACTTGTTGTTGATGATTATTATTTTAATAAAACATCTTATACATTAAATGAAGGAACTGTTTATGATCTTGCAAATACTATTTACAAAAATATTAATTCTAAATATAATATAGATGGGTTAATTAAAAAGAAGAGTAATTTATTATCATTCTTCTATAAGAAACCAAAGAAAGTAAAGGAGGAGAAAAATGGATAGACCAGTATTTAAAAGAATATGTGCTTATATTATTGATATAGCAATAGTATCATTTATCTTATTCTTATTTTCTAAAATTGAAATATTGAATCCTAATGTTGATAAAATAAATAGTATTCAAAATGAATATGAAAAATATATTGAAACTGTTGCTAAAAATGATGCTGATGTTACTAAGTTACTTAAAGATGATAAAGTTCAAAATTATATATATGAACTTGCTAAATTACAAGTACCAACTTCAATATTAAATGTAGTTATTACTTTTGGGTATTTTGTTGTATTTCAATTCTTTAATAAAGGACAAACTATTGGTAAGAAATTTATGAAGATTAGGGTTAAGTCAACTAAAGGTGATAAATTATCATTTATGCAAGTATTTGGAAGAAGTTTACTAATCAATGAAATTCTTGTTTCTATACTTATAATAATATTTGTTAGTTGTTTAAGTCAAAGTGTATATTTTAATGCTCGCAGAATACTTGAACTTATTGATATGATAATAGTTTATGGTTCTCTTGGATTTATGATGTTTAGAAGTGATGGTTGTGGTATACATGATTTATTAGTTCATACATGCGTTGTTAATGAAGATGAAGCAGTAAATAGAGAAGTAGAAGAAGTAAAAGAAGAAATTAAAACTACTAAAGTAAGAGAAGCTAAAGTAACAAATAAGAGTACTAAAAAGAATGTAAAAAAAGATGTAAAGAAGGATGAATAGTTTATGAAAATAGGCATTGCTAATGATCATAGAGGCGTAAATCTAAAGAAAAAAATAATGAATTATCTACATGAAAAAGACATTTTATGTGTAGATTATGGAACTAATAGTGAGGAAAGTTGTGATTATGTTGATTATGCATTAAAACTTGGTAATGCGATTAACAATAAGGAAGTAGATCTTGGAATTCTTATTTGTGGTACTGGTATTGGTATGAGTATTGCAGCTAATAAAATAAATGGTATAAGATGTGCTAGAGTTGTTAATAGTGATGAAGCAAAATTATCTCGTGAACATAATATGGCTAATATAATGGCTATTGGTGAAAATATAGAAAATGTGTTTAGTGTTGTTGATACTTTTATTAATACAAAAGAATCAAAAGAAGAAAGACACATTAGACGTGTTAATAAAATTATGGATATAGAGAGGATGTAATATGGATAAAAGTTTATTAAAAATATCAGGTATTATTGCTATTGTATTTGGAATACTTGCATGTTTAACACTTGTTGGAGCAATAGTTGGAGTTCCACTAATAATTGGTGGAGCTAAAATGAAAGAATATGCAGATTATACTGATGAACAAATAATAGCTAATAAAGATAAAATACTTATCTGGACAATTGTATTTTTATTCTTTTGTCAAATAAGTGGTATTTTACTTTTAATATTTTATATTGATAGTATTGGTAAATATGAAAAAGGAATTACTGGTGATAATATGAATTATCAAAGTAATATGAATACTAATAACAATACTAAATATGAAGAATTAGAAAAAGTAAAAAAACTATATGATGAAAAGATTCTTACTAAAGAAGAATATGAAAAAGAAAAAGAAAGAATATTAAATCAATTATAATCATATAATATACTATGAAAAAGAAATTCATAGTATTTTTTATTATGTTTGTTATTTTGATATATAGTTATAAAGATAAAGTTATAGTTGGTGATAATGTATTCGAAAATGATATTGTTGATAAAGATAATGTTAATGATAGTAAAAACTCTAAAGATAATACTATTTATGTTAGTGCTTTAGTCAATAATAAAAAAACAGATTTGTCACTTGAAGATTATATTGTAGGTGTTGTATCTTGTGAAATGCCTGCTTCTTTTGATATTGAAGCTTTAAAAGCAATGTCTGTTGCAGCTAGAACATATGCATTATATAAGAGAGAGAGGAATAAAACACTTAAAACTACTACTGATGATCAGTGTTATATAGACGAAAGTGCAATGAAAGAAAAATGGAAAAATAATTTTGATAAATATTATAATAAGATTAATAATGCAGTTAATGATACTAAAGGTGAATATATGACTTATAATGATAAAACTATAATTGCTTTTTATTTTTCAATATCAAATGGTAAAACAGAGAATGTAGAAAATGTATTTAGTCAAAAATTAGATTATCTTGTGAGTGTAGATTCTTCTTGGGATAAAAGAAATAATAGCAATGAAAAGGATATTAAAATGAATGTATCCGATTTTTTGAAGAAATTAAATATTAATGATAATAAGATAAATAATATTAAAATTGATAGAAGTAATACTAATAGAATAAATAATATTAAAATAAATAATAAAAATTATAAAGGTACTAAGTTTAGGAGTCTACTTAATTTAAAATCAACTGATATTGAAATTAAATATGATAATGATTATGTATATATACATACAGTTGGTTATGGTCATGGTGTTGGTATGAGTCAATACGGAGCTAATTATATGGCACAAGATGGTTATAAGTATGATGACATATTAAAACATTATTATAAAGGCGTTAAAATTGTGAATAAAATATAGAAATATGTTCACTCTATTATTAGGAGAGTGAAATATGAAAAAATATTCTAAAATAATTATTCCATCTATATATGTAGGTGTAATTGGTGTAATGGTTGTAAGCTGTTTACTTGTAGTATCGGGAGTTAAAAATTTCTTAAATGAACGTAAAGATTATGATTATACGTTAGATAAAGTGTTTATTAAAGATACAATACCTGTTTCTAAAAATGAAAATAATATGATAATTAAACCATATACTAATGATAAAGTAAAAGTACATTCCTATTTTTATGATTTTGAAGGAGATACAAAAAAACAACTTGATTCATTAATATATTATGAAAATACTTATATGCAAAATAATGGAGTAGATTATAGTAATGATGAAGAATTTGATGTAGTATCAATATTAGATGGAGAAGTAATTAGTATTGAAGATAATGCTATTTATGGTAAAGTAGTAACAATTAAACATAATGATAATTTAAAATCAGTTTATTCAAATGTGAAAAATGTTCTTGTTAATGTTGGATATAAAATAAGTCAAGGTGAAATATTTGCTTCTAGTGATACTTATAAAGTTGATACTAAAGTAAAATCATTATTACACTTTGAAGTGTATTATAAAGATAATGCGATTGATCCTGAAAACTTGTATACAATGTCTGTTAGTGATTTGAAATAATATATTTTAAAAGTAGTTGCATTTCAAAAATATATATGTTACTATTTATTAGAGGTTAAGAATATGGGAGAATTGAAGTTAAAGAAATTAGTTATTTTTAAGAAGAAATGTACTAATATTATTGATTTTAATTCTTTTTTAAATTCTCATTGATTTATTCAATGAGATTTTTTTTGACCTAAATTATTGTTTTAGAAGGAGGAATATATGAAAAACAGTAAAATGTTACTTGATGTTAATGACAAACCGCCATTATTAAAATGGTTATTATTATCGTTACAACATGTATTTGCGATGTTTGGGGCAACAATATTAGTTCCAATACTTGTGAATAAGGCAGTTGGAAGTGAAGTTTTATCTATACCAGTTGCTTTAATTAGTTCAGGAATAGGTACATTAATTTATATTGTATGTACTAAAGGTAAATCACCAGTTTATTTAGGAAGTTCATTTGCATTTATTACACCAATGATTGTAGCTTTTGCTAAAAGTGGAAAAGAAAGTGTTTTTACAGGAATAATGGCAGTAGGGCTCGTATATGTTTTAGTAGCATTAATAATTAAAGCAATAGGTAAAAAATGGATTAATAAATTACTTCCACCAATTGTAGTAGGACCTATGATTATGATAATAGGACTTTCACTCGCACCAACTGCTATAGAAGAAATAGGTCTTAACCTAGAAAAAATTCCATGGAAAAATATAGTTGTTGCACTTATATCATTTTTAACAACAGGAATACTTGCAGTTAGAGGAAAAGGATTTTTAAAAGTAATACCATTCTTACTTGGTATGGTCGCAGGATATATTTCATCTATAATACTTGGAATGGTAAATCTAAAAGAAGTTTTTGAAACAAGTTTTATAGCGGTACCTAATTTTTATATACCATTTGTTCATTATAAATTAAATTTTTCAGCATTGCTTACAATAGCACCTATAGCATTAGTTACAATATCAGAGCATATAGGGGATCATAAAGTACTAAGTGAAATAATAGGGAAAGATTTAATAATAAATCCTGGTCTTGATAATACATTACTTGGAGATGGAATAGCAACATTTACAGCTGGATTAATTGGAGGACCAGCAAATACTACTTATGGAGAAAATACATCTGTTGTAGGTATGACTAAAACAGCGTCTGTGTGGGTAATAGGGCTTGCAGCAATCATTGCAATTATATTTGGATTTCTAGGACAATTGACAGCTATTATATCATCAATACCTAGTCCAGTTTTAGGTGGAGTATCAATATTACTTTATGGATTTATATCAGTAAATGGACTTAAAATATTAATTCAAAATAAAGTAGATTTTGAGAATACAAAGAATGTAATAGTAGCATCATCAATGTTAGTTTTAGGACTTGGAGGGGCAGCAATATCAATAATAACTAAAAATATATCAGTATCAATATCAGGAATGAGTCTTGCTGCACTTGTTGGGATATTATTAAATCTATTTATAAAGGAGAGAAAATAAATGAAAGAAATTATATTAAATCATCCACTTGTAACACATAAATTATCAATTTTAAGAAATAAAAATACAGGAACAAAAGAATTTAGAGAAATAATAAGTGAAATATCTACATTATTATGTTATGAAGCAACTAAAGATGCAGTTTTAGAAAAAACAATAATTGAAACACCACTTGAAAAATATGAAACAGAAAGTTTAAATGAAGATAAATATGCGTTTGTACCTATATTAAGAGCTGGTATGAGTATGGTGGATGGAATAATAAAAGTAATACCTAATGCTAAAATAGGACATATTGGATTATATAGAAATGAAGAAACATTAGAACCAGTAGAATATTATTATAAAATGCCAGATAAAATAGAAAATAGAGAAGTATTTGTTCTAGATCCAATGCTAGCAACAGGAGGAAGTGCGATTGCGACAATAAATAGATTAAAGAAAGATGGAGTTAAAAAAATAAAATTCTTATGTATTATAGCTTCTCCTGAAGGAATAGAAAATCTAAAACAAGCACATATGGATGTACAAATCTATTGTGCATGTAAAGATAGATGCTTAAATAATAAAGGATATATCTTACCTGGACTTGGAGATGCTGGGGATAGAGTTTACGGTACAAAGTAAATAATACAAAAACATATTTAAAAAAATAAATAAAATGATATAATTAAGTTATGATAAAGAAAATATTAAAAGAAAATTATATATACATAATAATTATAATACTTCTTATTATAACTTTTTTGATTGTCAAAAATACTAGTTTATATAATAAGGTTGTTAATTTTGATTATAGTGTTATAGAGTTTATGGGTAATCATGTTGACAAAAGATTAACAGAAGTTTTTAGCTTTTTAACAAATTTTGGTGATTGGTACATACCATCTCTAATAATCGTGTGTATTTTAATATTTATAAAAAATAAATGGTACTTTGGATTACTTGCTGGAAGTTATAGTGTGTCAGGATTAATAGTTTTAGTTTCAAAACTTATAGTAAGAAGACCAAGACCTTTGAATGCATTAATCGAAATACCTAAAAGTTATAGTTTTCCAAGTGGCCATACTTTAACTTCTATAGTGTTTTATATGATATTATGGCATTTAGTTACTAAGAATACTAATATATTTAATAGAATTATATTTTTTATGTCATTTACAATATTAGCTGTATTAATAGGTTTCTCTAGAGTATATTTAGGTGTGCATTTCTTTTCAGATGTCATGGGTGGACTTATATTAGCGATACCTTGTACATTAATGTGTATAAATATTATTGATAAAAATTTTGAGGATAAATTAAAATGAGAGGATTAGTTTTAGAGGGTGGTGGAGCTAAAGGCGCTTATGAAGCTGGCGCAATAAAAGCTCTTCAAAAAAAGAAAATATATTTTGATGGAGTAAGCGGAACATCAATAGGTGCTATAAATGCTGCATTTTATGCTGAAAGAAATTTAACAGGTCTATATAAATTATGGGAAAGTACTGATAGTAGTGAACTATTTGGTATTGATGGAAAATTTCTAAATAATATTTCTCATTTAAAATTTAAGAAGTCAGAAATACAAAAGAATAAAGAAAGTATAAAGTCAGTAATTAAAAATTTTGGAATAGATACTAAGAATATAAGAATGCTATTAAATAAATATATTAAAGAAGATAGGATTAGAAAATCTAAAATAGATTTTGTAATAGTAACATTTAGTATTAATGATTTAAAGCCGGTAGTGGTACATAAGGATGATATACCAAAAGGAAAAGTACAAGAATATATTATGGCAAGTGCTTATTTACCTGGATTTAAATTTGAAAAAATAATAGATAATAAATACTATATAGATGGTGGAGTATATGATAGATGTCCGGTTAATGAATTAATTGATTCGGGATATGATGAAATATATGTAATAAAAGCATGGCAAAATAAGTTAAAATATAAGAAAAAATCTAATGTTAAAATACATGAAATAAAACCTAGAGAGAATTTAGGATCAGTTTTAGTATTTACTAAAGAAGTATCAACATATAGAATGAATCTAGGATATTTTGATACATTAAAATATCTTGATAATTTAGATGGCAAAAAATACTATTTTAAACATTACAGTGATAAATATTATGATAATCTATTTGATAAAATATGGTATAAAAGAATAATTAAGAAATATAATAACAATATAGTACCTAGATCAAATAAAGATTTTATTATTAAAATAATAGAGAAAGTATGTATAGAACTTAATATAGAAAGATTTAAAATATATAATACTCCATATCTTCTTACTAAACTTAAATATAAAATGATAGAAAAAAGGGATAATTATTATTATGATTTTATAAAGAATATAAAAGTTGATTTTGAATAAGATAGAAATTATTCAAAAACTATTGCAAAAGTATAAAAAAATTGTTAAAATACTTTATGCAATGCAGGTATAGTTCAACGGTTAGAATGTGGCCTTGCCAAGGCTAAGATGTCGGTTCGATTCCGATTACTTGCTCCAATTGAATACAACTTACGAACCTATTATGGTGTTGTAAGTTTTTTAATGTCTAAAATCTAACTCACTGTTAGCTTGGAAGACATATATAGATGTTCTCTTTCTAGGAAGGAGGACATTTTTTAATGCTTAATTTTAAAACAATAGAAAGATTAAAACCTAACTCAACTATTATTGATATTATTAAATGCTATGACTTTAAAACGAGAAATGGCAAGGTTAAAATTCTTGAAAACACAAATTTAAAGTTTATCGAACCTACTGAATACTTAATATTATCTCCTAAAAAACTCACTATTTATGAGTACAAAGTTAATGAAATATCTAATAAACAATTTTATGTAAAAGAACATAATGAAAAATATACGTTGCAAGAAATATGTAAAATTTTGAAGAAATTGTAATTTTACACTTAACTTTTTGCTTATAAAGTGCCAAACGAGTGAGAGGATAACTTCTCTCAAATATAAAAGAAAGGAGATGATTTTGTGAGATGTGGAGTTTATGTTAGAGTTTCAACTGACGACCAAAAAGATAATGGATATTCTATTGATTCACAACTTAGAATGATTAAAGAATACTGTGGAAAGAAAAACTATGACATCATTGATGTTTATAATGATGCCGGTCATTCAGGAAAAGATTTAATGAGACCAGAAATGCAAAGATTATTAAAAGACATTAAATCAAAAAAGATTGATAAATTAGTTGCTATTAAAGTAGATAGACTTACAAGAAGTAATTATGATGGATTTTGGCTACTTAATTATTTAGAAGAACACGATGTTAAATTAGAACTAATACTTGAACCATTTGATGTAAGTACTGCTAATGGTGAAATGATTTATGGAATGAATTTAGTGTTTGGTCAAAGAGAAAGAAAAGAAATTGGAGCAAGAACAAAAAGAGCTATGGAAGAAATGGCTATGGAACATATTCACCCTAGTAAAGCACCTTATGGATATATAAGAAACAAAGAAACAGGTCATTTAGAAATTGAACCTATTGAAGCTGAAGTTGTTAAAGAAATATTTGAACTATGTAAAGAAAGACATTCAACAAGAAATATTGCTACTATTATGAAAAATAATAATGCTTATTTAAGTCATGGTAAATGGAAAGCTGATAGAGTTTATAAAATACTAACTAATTCTATTTATATTGGAATATTTGAATATGGCAAATATAAAAGAAAACCTGAAGATATACTAAAAGTTGAAAATTACTGTGAACCAATTATTGATTTAAAGACTTGGAACATTACTAGAAAGAATTTAGAGAAAAATAAACATCCTAATTACGGAGAACATATACATTTATTTACTTCTTTAATTAAATGCCCTGAATGTGGTAATATTTTATCTTCTACTATTTCTTATAAATATAGTGGAACATCAAATAAAAAAGAATACTACCATTTAACTTGCAAAAATGTTAATTGTAAAGCAAAAGGACTTCATTATAGTTCTGACAAGATTGAAAAGAAATTAGGAAGAGTTTTAAATGAACTAACTAGATATATGTATGATATGAATAATGAAATAATTGTATCAAACTCAACTAAATCAAAAGACATAAGTGATATTGATAAAGCAATAGAAAAACTAAAAATTCAAGAAAAGAAGTTAGTAGATTTATACCTATCATCAAACTTAAATGTAGATGCTATCAACCATAAAAACGAAGTTATCAAAAAAGAAATTGAGAAATTAAATAAGAAAAAGCAATTACTAGATCCTAATGATGACTTCAAAGAATATACAGTGGAACTACTTAAAAAACTTGATTACAAAAAAGAAGAAGATTATTTGTTATTTAATAAACTTGGCTTTTCCTTTATGTGGGATAGCTTAAATCGTAAAGCAAAAAGAGATATATTAAATAAACTTGTATCACAAATAGAAATTACAAGAGATAAAAACTACAACATTGAAATCAAAAATATTAAGTTTACTGATGAATTTATATCTAGAAGTTGTAAAGAGTATTTAGAATATCTAAATGATATTTTAAAGAACAATAATATTGGTATCAAATATCAAGAGTTAATAACTACTGATGAACTTAATGATTATTCTAAAAACTACTATGTTTTATCACTTCAAAAGTTAGAAAAGAATGAATATTCAAATGATGAAAGAAAGATATTACTTACACTAGCATCAGAACATTTCTATTATGATGGTATTATTCATTGCCCTTTGTATAGTAATGAAACTATTATAGACCAAGTAATGTTAATACCTAAAACTGAAGTATGTTAAAGAATGGACTTACCAATTATGAAATTGTTAAATAAAAATAATATTATTAAAAATCAGGTTAATACAATAGAACAATATAAAGTTTTAAACTACTTAAAAGATACTTTTAATACTGATGCTATTGCTATTTATTTAATTGATAGATATACAATTAAAGTTATAGATACAAATAATGATATTGGCTATTTTAAATACAATAGTAAAACTAAAAATGTAGATTTTATAGATAACTATAATAAAAGCAAAGAAACGGAGAGATGAAAAATGAGAAAAATTATTACAAAGGATGAAATTAAAAATCTTAACAAATATGGATTATTAAAACTTGATTATCTAAAAAAGAATAATAAAGTTTTATATCAAAGACTAATTATTGAGGACAAACTATATACTTTTCTTTTTTCAGTCAGTAAAGAAGCAGAAGAAAAATTAAAATTATTAATAAATGAACTTGCTGAAAAAGATAAAGATTTAAATGAGAATTTAAAGGAAGAAAACCAATTATTGTGGGTACAAAAGATGAATAATTATAAAAATATTGCAGAAGAAATTGTTTTAAAAGAACTTATATTTAATGAAAAAGTGTGAGGACAAATAGAATAAAATTGTCTTAGCCAGCACTGCAAATGTACTCCTAACATTTGCCTAACCTATGGGACAAGTCCCAAACCCTAAAAATTATAGAAAGGATGAAAAAATGAGAAAAAGAAATATAAAAATTAATGTATTTATAAACGAAGAAGAACAAATTAGATTTAAAAATAAAGTTAAAAAATTAGGATTATCTCAATCATCATATATTAGAAAAATTATAAATGAAGATATGGATAATGTTATTCATAAAGATGAGATTAAACCTATTTTAGAACAAATAAAAGCTCTTAATCATGATTTAGTAAGAGCTAGAAATTTTATGATTATGAATAGAATTCACAATGGTGAAGAACTATTAGAAAAAGTACTTACCGAAATAAGAACCCTACAAAGTGTCCTAGATAAAGAGCAATACTAATACACAAGTACTGCTCTTTTATGTAAAAAGACTAGTTATATTTCAAACTAGTCTCATTGATAAATTATAATTTATTAATTATTACAATCTCCTTCGGTATATTCCATAGAATA